>Ga0224501_10002877_pt1 | contig 13555 bp, 12 predicted proteins | sample SF_Oct11_sed_USG_4_FD_169105 | JGI IMG/M metagenome (GOLD analysis project Ga0224501, IMG submission 169105) | Sediment microbial communities from San Francisco Bay, California, United States - SF_Oct11_sed_USGS_8_1 | ecosystem: Environmental > Aquatic > Marine > Sediment | place: USA...
GATGATGGCCTGATCGGAAGAGGGGGGGCCGTTGGCAAACGCTGCGGCTGCCAGGTCTCCGGTGACGATCTCCAGTGGCAGCTCCAGCCCCTCCAGTCGCAGTCGACCGAAGCCGTGGTCAGAGTCAACGGCAGGGGGAAGCAGATGGGGGTCAATCGCAAAGTGGTGACAGAGGGTGGTGTCCCAGTCGTGGTGTTCAAGGTGCCATAGCAGGGTGCGCGAGGCGTTTACCGGATCGGCCAGCGCCGGGCTGGTTGTGAGGCGGCTGGCGATAAAGCTGGCCATCGGGCCGACCAATAGATCACCATCGCATTGCGCCTGACGAACGGCGGGGAGATGTTCCAGGCACCAGGCGATCTTGCTCGCCCCGTAATGGGCGTTGGGAAAGAGTCCGGTGTGTGTTTTTACCAGCGTAGCGTCGAGCCCCGCCAGCCGGTCGGCGGCGCGTCTATCCTGCCAGCTTAGTACCGGAGAGAGGGGCTCACCACTGGAACGACGCCAGCAGATAATGTTAGAGCGCTGTGTCGCCAGAGCCGCGGCCTCGACCCGGGTCTGACTTTCACCAAGCTGTGCCAGTGCCTCTTCGGCCGCGCTACGCAGCCCCGACACCAGCTCGTTACCATCGAGTTCTATCCTCGCCCCGTCGATCATTGTGCGAAGAGTGCGACGCGCCTCGGCTACCCGTTCTCCCCGCTTATTAAAGACCAGGGCGCGACAACCACTCCCCCCCTGATCGAGGGCGAGGTAGAGGGGAGCCGCAGCGTGGTTGTCAGCCACCTTGCAGTAACTCCCTGCACGCCACTGAGGTCATCATATGACCGGGGTGAACGTTATCTCTATACCCTTGAACGATTCCGACCCTGAGATTGTTACCCATACCCCATGCCTTCTTTCGTGCTCAGGCCAAAGTGGCCTCTACAAAGTGTAGTGCAGCACTGGAATAAACGATGGGAACCACAGCACACTGGTTGCGATTAGCTGTGAGCCCCCGAGTAGGGGCTGGATGCTGAGATTGGGTGGAAGAAGATGGGGGAGGGCTGGGAGGTGATCAGCCGAGGAAGGCGAGGATCTCCTGCTCGATGTCGCCCTTGTCGATCACTACGCCCTGGGCGATCGGCTTGTCGAACAGCGAGCTGATCACCGCCGGGATGGCGATCTTCGCCTCGTTGGCGATCGCATTCAGTGCGTCGATGTCGCGGGCGTCCACCTCGCCGGTCAGGGCATTGGCGATCACCGGCGAGAACTTGGTCCACTCGGCGGTGGAGTAGACGATGGTCTTCAGCGGCTCGTCGCGGCAGGTCTCGTAGGCCCTGAAGCAGGTGGCGGTGTGCGGGTCCATCAGGTAGCCGGTGGCAAAGGCCTCCTTGATGTAGGCCTTGCCCTGCTCGTCGTCGCAGAAATCGGCGGCGAAGATCGCCTGCACCTTCGCCAGCTCATCGCTGGTCAGCTCGTAGTGCTTGTCATTATCCAGCCGGGCCATCAGCGCTTTGGTGCGAGCAGCGCCGAACATATCGAACAGGATGCGCTCGATGTTGGAGGACTTGAGGATGTCCATCGCCGGCGAGGTGGTGGCGATGAGCGGGGTCTCGCGCAGGTCGTAGCGCCCGGTGTTGATGAGCTGGGTGAGGATGTTGTTGCGGTTGGAGGCGATCAGGATCTTCGCCACCGGCAGCCCCATCTTCATCGCGTAGTAGCCGCCCAGGGCGTTGCCGAAGTTGCCGCTGGGGACATTCAGATAGACCTTCTCGCCGAGGGTGATCGCCCCCTGGCGCACCAGCTCAAGATAAGAGTGAACGTGGTAGATGGTCTGGAAGATGATGCGGCCGAAGTTGACCGAGTTGGCGGCGGAAACAGAAATATTTTTCTCCTTCAGGGTCGCCTTGAAGGCGGCCGAACCGAGCAGCCCCTTGAGCGCCGCCTGCGCATCGTCGAAGTTGCCCTTGATGCCGATCACCTTCAGATTGGCGGCGGCCTCGGTCACCATCTGCAGGCGCTGCACGTCGGAGGTGCCGCCGTCGGGGTAGAGGCAGGCGACGCGCACGTTCGCGCGGTCCTTAAAGGTCTCCAGCGCCGCGGGGCCGGTGTCGCCCGAGGTGGCGGCGAGGATCAGGTACTGCTCGCCGCGCGCCTGCGCCAGGGCCGAGAGCACGATGCCGAAGGGCTGTAGCGCCATGTCCTTAAAGGCGCGGGTCGGGCCGTGATAGAGCTCGCTCACATAGAGGTCATCCTTCACCTTCACCACCGGCACCGGGTTCTTGGCATCGTCGAATTCGTCATAGAGGGCCAAGGCCTTTTCGATCACCTCGGGCTCGATGTCGATCTCGAAGGCGGCGAGGATGTCGCGCGCCAGCGACTTGTAGTCGGCATTCAGGTGGTCGGCGAGGAAGCTATCGCCGAAGCTCGGCAGCGACTCGGGGGAGTAGATCCCACCGAAGGAGGACATGGGGTTGAGGATCGCCTCGGAGAAGCTGACCTTGAGGGGGTGCTGGCCGTCGTTGCCACGGGTCTCGATGAAGTTCACGGTTCCTGCCTGAATGGTTGCTCGGTTGAACGGTAGCCCGCGATTATAGCCAATTAGTAGAGGGGCTTCCTTACGATTTTCGATCCAGGGTGGAGGCACAACAAAGAAAAAGGGCGCGAATCGCATCGCGCCCTTTCTCTGTTGGCAATGCTACGAGGGGTTAGGTCCACTCGGTCAGCTTGTTGCCCTCTTTGTCGGTGAAGGAGCCGATCATGATCATAATCCAGTCGATCAGAACCCAGATGCCAAGCCCCCCAAGGGTGACAATCTGCAGGATTGCAGTGCCAATCTTACCAACATAGAAGCGATGTGCCCCGAACATCCCCAGAAAGAAGCAGAGTAGAAATGCGGGTAATATCTTCTTTTCGCTCATTATTTATCTCCCAAAATTCATTATTTGTTTGTACGGACGGCGAGTCCGCCCCAGAACCATATCGCAATGCTCGGGCGGGGTAAACAGCACACTTGATAGAGGGTGTGATGAATTCACAGACAAAAACAGGTTGATTATTATTTCAGATTTTGTAAAATCCCACTAAATTACTTGGTTTTATCTCGGGCACCGCGCCTGGAGAGACGCCTGACGACTTCACATTAGACACTTGAGGTAAAGAGCGATGGAATTGAATATCGATGGCAAGATCATCAAATTGAGCGAGGCCGGCTGGCTGGAGGACCTGAGTGAGTGGTCCGTGGATGTCGCCAAGGGGATCGCGGTTAATGAGAAGGTAGAGCTGACCGATGAGCACTGGGATATCATCAACGAGGCCCGTACCTACTTTGAAGAGAACGGTAGCGTGGCAGAGCCGCGTGTCTTCTCCAAGATCATGAAGACAAAGTATGGCGCGGATCGTAGCTCACAGCAGTACATCTACTCACTCTTCCCCTATGGCCTGATCAAGTCGGCCAACAAGATTGCCGGTCTGCCGCGCCCCAAGGGTTGTAGCTGATTACGCAGACGACTTTCTGGTTGTAACTGCAGAGTTAAGGGCGGTGCCTGCTGGCACCGCCCTTTTTTATGTTCCGGGACACTGCGCTATCGCCGAATAGGGGGGCGCGGCGCCCTTATCGATGGTGTAGTGATCCAGGACCTGTCCCTGACTGTTGATGAAATAGGCCTTCAGACTCTCTGCCTCGATGTCGACTATCAGGGAGCCCTCAACACTTTTGGCGACGGTCATCGCCGGATGATCGAGCGGGCCGCTATGGACCCGGGCGGAAGAGCCAACCACACTGTAGACCGTCCCGTCATAGGGGTGTCGGGTAAGACCCTTGTGATACTCCCCCTTATCGTTGCGCTGAAGCTGCATCCCCTCGCTGAAACTGGATGAGTCGCCATAGTGGCACGCCATCAGGTGGCTGCGCTCGTAGACGTGGCTGTGGCCGAAGAGCGCCAGGTCAACACCCGCCTGTTCCAGCAGTGGCAGGACATTCTCCCGTACCCGGCGCATCCGGCCCCTGCTGTCACCATCATCATCGGAGTTATGGGAGCCTCTGGTATAGGGTGGGTGGTGCAGCAGGGCTATTATCCAACGTTGTTTGGTGGTGGCGAGATCGCGTTTTAACCACTGCAGCATCTCACCGTCATGGCCCAGGTCGCCGTCATGGGAGTCGAGAAAGATCAGGTGAAGCTGGCCGTAGTCGACGGCGAAGTAGTGCTCACTCCCCGATGCGACACCTCCCGCCTCGGCGGCGGTGGGGAAGGTGAAGAGGTTGTAGAAGGCGTTACGCCGCGCATCGTGGTTGCCGTGCAGCGGGATGTAGGGGACGGTGGGCAGCAGTCGCGGGTAGGCATCAAACAGGTGCTGCTGAAACTCCTCATCCTTGCCCGATTTATAGGCGTTATCACCGGTGGTGAGCCAGAGGTCGATTGCCGGTAGCAGGCCGCGTGGTCGTGTCGCTGCCCACTGCATGGCCGCATCACGGCCAGCCATGGCGGTGGGGTTGGCGTAGCCCGGGTCACCCTGTATCCAGAGACGGATGGGGCGATCGCTGCCGGGCAGGGGTGAGGTGCGAAAGGTGTGAATCTGCTCATCGATACGGTAGAAATAGCGACTGTCGGGCTTGAGTCCGCTGAGGCGTAACTCATGCAGGGTACCGGCCGGCCCCTCCAGCTTCTGGTCGAGCTGCTCCATTGTGGTGCCGTAGTGCACCATCCCCTCTATCGACTCCGCCGTCTGCCAGCGGATGGTGATGGCGTCGGGGGCAGGCATCTGCAGGTAGGGTCCGCGCACCCCATGGGGCTGGCTCTGCAGGTAGACCTGCCCGGCCCTGCCGCCTGCCAGTAATAGCAGGAACAGCAGCAGGCCAATAGTACCCCGTCTTCTCCTCAGCCTTTGTTGTCGCTCCACCCTGCTCCCCCATCATTTTGTGAACTATCACCCCTGTCACATGACAAAGGTGGCATTGGCAGGCCAGGACACCATACCGTCGCGATACGCTATGGTACAATTCCGGCTCCCTTTTCACACCTGACCATTGTGTAATACCGACTCAAGTTGATGAATCGTCTACCCCGCCTGTTACGTTTTTCCGCCCTGCTGGTGTTGATCTACCTCCTCTTTCTCTCGGCGGCACGCCTGCTCTTCTGGAAGCTGTTTGATAACCCCAATGATCCGCTGTTGGGCGGTGATCTGCTGCAGGCCCTCTACATCGGGCTGAAATTTGACCTGAGACTGACCCTGCTCATCCTGTTACCCATGCTGCTGCTTGGCTGGATCAGATTTCTCAGTCCGTTCGAGAGCCGTTCCGGGCGTCTTCTCTGGCAGGGATATCTAATTCTGGCCACCCTGGCGACGGTGATGTTCTACCTCACTGACTTTGGCCACTACGCCTACCTCAATACCCGTATCGACTCATCGGTGCTGCGTTTCCTTGCTAATCCGTTGATTTCTATGGAGATGGTGTGGCAGAGCTATCCGGTGGTGTGGGGCGGGGGGCTGCTGCTGCTGTCCCTCTTCTTGATGGGGGTTGGACTTGGCAGAATGGTGGGCGTGTGTGCTGCCAGCTCCTGTCAGCCACTGCGTGGCTGGCGCAAGGCGATAATGGTTACGGCCACCTTCTTTATCGTTCTGCTCGGGCTTTATGGCAAGTTATCAAGCTATCCATTGCGCTGGTCGGATGCCTTCTTCAGCAACCACAACTTTGCCTCATCGGTGGCCTTTAATCCGGTGCTCTACTTCTATGAGACTTACAAAACCAATCTGAGTAAGCCCTTTGACCGGGAGGTGGTGCGCCAGCACTACCCACTGCTGGCGAACTATCTTGGGGTTGAGCAGCCCGATGCGCAGAAACTCAATTTTGTTCGTCAGGTAGTGCCGCCGCGCATGCACGATAAACCCTATAACGTGGTGGTGGTGATCCTGGAGTCCTTCGCCTCCTATAAGTCAGGTCTCTCGGGTAACCCGTTAAAACCGACTCCCAATTTCGATGCCATCGCGACAGATGGACTCTACTATCGCAACTTCTATGTGCCGACAACGGGCACCGCCCGTTCGATGTTTGCCGCCCTCACCGGTCTCCCCGATGTGTTGATCGGTAGCGAGACCTCTTCCCGCAATCCGAAGATGGTGGAGCAACAGGTGGTGATGGATCAGTTTGAAGGTTATAGCCGACACTATTTTCTCGGTGGCAGTGCCAACTGGGCCAATATCCGCGGCATGCTGGCCAATAACGTGCGAGACCTGAAGATTCACGAAGAGGGGAGTTACGAGTCACCGGTGATCGATGTCTGGGGGATCTCTGACCTTGACCTCTTCCGAGAGGCGCACAAGGTACTGCAACATGAGAGTCAGCCCTTTGTCGCGGTGATCCAGACCTCCGGCAACCATCGCCCCTATACAATTCCCGAGGACAACGGCGGTTTCGAGTTGAAGAGTGCCTCTGCAGAGATGCTGGCAAAGTACGGCTTTGAATCAGAGGAGGAGTACAACTCCTACCGGTTCATGGATCACAGCATTGGCTGGTTTATGCGCGAGGTGAAGGCAGCGGGCTATTTTGACAACACCATCTTCGCCTTCTTTGGTGATCACGGGATCTCCGGCAATGCAGGCATCCATGCGCTGAAGGCCGACACCGCACTGCAACTGGGACAGAATCGCGTCCCATTTGTTATCTACTCACCCGCCATTATCACCAGCGGTAACGTGGTGGATAGCGTTGCCAGCGAGGTCGATGTGATGACCACCCTTGCTACTCTTGCCGGACAGCCTCACCTCAATACCACCCTCGGACGAGACCTGCTCAATCCCGCATTTGACAATGCCCGGTACGCCTTTATCATTCGCCACGCGGCCGACACTCAGATCGGTGTGGTGGATAATGAGTTCTTCTTCCGCCTCTCACTTCAGAGTGGCAAGAGACAGTTGCACCATATCCTTGGCGCAGAGCCGCGCGATAATCTGATCGAGAAATATCCGCAGCGAGCAAACGAGATGGAGACGCTAACCCGTGCCCTCTACGAGAGTGCCCGCTACTTGAGTAACAACAACCCGCATATCACGAGTCGTTCGACATTGGCGGCGGGTTCCCGGCAGTAACAGACAGAGGCAGAACAATGAAGGTACTGGTGATTGGAAGTGGCGGCCGTGAGCATGCCCTTGCCTGGAAGGCGGCGCAGTCGCCCGATGTAGAGGTCGTATATGTCGCCCCCGGCAACGCCGGTACCGCTCGTGAGGCGAAACTGGAGAACGTCAATATCGGTGTTGAAGATATCGACGCTTTGCTCGCCTTTGCCAAAGATAAGACGATTGCGCTCACCATCGTCGGCCCCGAGGCTCCGCTGGTAATCGGTGTGGTCGACGCCTTTGAGGCGGCCGGTCTGCGCTGCTTCGGCCCGAGCAAGGGGGCTGCCCAGCTGGAGGGCTCCAAGGCCTTTACCAAGGACTTCCTTGCCCGCCACCAGATCCCCACCGCCGATTACCAGAACTTTACCGGGATTGAACCGGCCCTTGCCTATCTTAAGGAGAAGGGTGCCCCCATCGTCATCAAGGCCGATGGGCTGGCCGCCGGCAAGGGGGTGATCGTGGCTATGACCCTGGCCGAGGCCGAAGCGGCTGTGAAGGATATGCTCGCCGGAAACGCTTTCGGCGAGGCGGGCCACCGTGTCGTCATCGAAGAGTTCCTTGAGGGCGAGGAGGCGAGCTTCATCGTGATGGTCGACGGCAAGAATATCCTGCCGATGGCCACCAGCCAGGACCACAAGCGGGTCGGTGAGGGGGATACAGGCCCCAACACCGGTGGTATGGGGGCCTACTCCCCCGCCCCGGTGGTTACTCAGGAGATCCACGACCGCGTTATGAAAGAGGTGATCGTCCCCACCGTTGAGGGGATGTCCGCCGAGGGCAATCCCTATACCGGTTTCCTCTATGCGGGGCTGATGATCGATAAAAGTGGCGCCCCAAGGGTGATCGAGTACAACTGCCGCTTTGGTGACCCTGAGACCCAGCCAATCATGATGCGTTTGAAGTCCGACCTGGTGGCATTGTGCAATAGTGCCCTGGATCGCAAGCTGGATAGCGCCTGCGCCGAGTGGGACGAGCGCGCCGCCATGGGCGTGGTGCTGGCCGCCGGCGGCTACCCCGGCAACTACGCCAAGGGCGATGTGATTTCCGGTCTCGACGGCGCCGACAGCAATGAGGCAAAGGTATTCCACGCCGGTACCGCCGAGAAGGAGGGTGAGGTCGTTACCGCCGGGGGGCGTGTTCTCTGTGCCACGGCGCTCGGTGCCACCGTCAGCGAGGCGCAGCAGAAGGCCTATGCGCTGGCGGACAAAATTAGCTGGAAGGGGATGTTCATGCGTCGTGATATCGGCTATCGCGCCATCGCACGGGAAACTAAATCCACTTAAAAATCAATGAATAAGCCTTCACAGCGAGGGGCAGCGATATTTTTTCCGAGACTTCACCCTGCTATTTCGGCTAGAATGCGCGGTTTAAAGTTTTTAAGTTGCTGAAATAAAAGAATTTAAGTTCCTTTTTTCGGAGTAGACCAATGTCTGTTAAACACCCTGTTATCGCGGTTACCGGCTCTTCTGGTGCTGGTACCACTACTGTTAAACGTGCCTTCGAGCACATCTTCTTCCGCCAGAAGATTAAGCCGCTGGTTGTCGAAGGCGACAGCTACCACAGCCTGGACCGTGCGGCATTCAAAGAGGCGGTTGCGAAAGCCGAGGCTGCCGGTAACAACCACTTTAGCCACTTCGGGCCTGAGGCTAACCACTTCGATAAGCTGGCCGAGACCTTCAAATCCTATGGTGATAGCGGCAAGTGTCAGCGCCGCTACTACATCCACAGCGATGATGAGTCAGTACATCACAGCGGTCGTCTTAACGATGGCAACACCTACGCACCCGGCCAGTTCACCCCTTGGGAAGACATTGCCGAGGAGACCGACGTGCTCTTCTACGAGGGTCTGCACGGCCTGGTAAAGACCGCCGATGCCGACGTGGCTGCCCACGTTGACCTGGGTGTCGGCGTAGTGCCGATCGTCAACCTGGAGTGGATCCAGAAGATCCATCGCGACGGCGCCGAGCGTGGCTATAGTGCCGATGTGATCGTCGATACCATCCTGCGTCGCATGCCCGACTACGTGAACCACATCACCCCGCAGTTCTCACGTACCGACATCAACTTCCAGCGCGTCTCGACCGTCGATACCTCCAACCCCTTCATTTCGCGTGATATTCCTACCCCGGATGAGAGCTTCATCGTCATCCGCTTCCGCGACCCGAAGAGGTTTGGTGTCGACTTCCCGATGCTGCTGAATATGATTCAGGACTCCTTCATGTCCCGTCCCAATACCATCGTGGTGCCGGGCGGCAAGATGGGCTTCGCCATGGAACTGATCCTGGCACCCATCATCCACGACATGATCGCCAAAAAGAAGGGCTAAGCCTCTCTTATCTGGCAACAATAAAAAGGCCCGCAACAGCGGGCCTTTTTATTGCGTGGGATCTACCTGCAATCAGTTCAGCATCGATTTGACCTGTGCCGCCTGAGAGAAGGCGAGCTTCTTCCGTGCCGGGATCTGCATCGTCTCACCTGTCTGAGGATTACGCCCGCTACGGGCTGCACTCTCCTTGACCGAGAAGGTGCCCAGCCCTGGAATATTGACCTTGTTCCCCTTCATCCCCTGCTCCACCAGCATATCGCGCAGCGCATTCAAAAAGGCATCGGTCACCGCCTTGGATACCTTCTGCCCGACACCGGCCATATGCTCCTGCAGCTCGCGAATAATTTCAGACTTGGTCATGGTCGCTCCTTATTATGGGTAGTGGTTGTTGCCGTTCTGATACCTTAACTACCACGTTATCGGCGCTTAAACCACCCCGTAAGGCTCATCCGCTCTCGGTTTCCTGGCATTACCTCGTGCCAGTAGTTGTGGCTCAGAAAGGTGACGAAGGTACCCGCCTCGGGGAGCACGTCGATATATTCGCTGCTCTTTTCGCCATTGGGGTAGAAGCGCAGCTGTCCACCGTTCTCCTCTTTCCAGTCGTCGTTCAGATAGAGGATGGCGGTGACGGTGCGCCGGTCATCATCGCGGAAGCGATCAAGATGGCGTTTGTAGAAGCTGCCGGGGGGGTAGAGGGCGAGGTGTCCCTCAAATTCGAACAGACCGATAAAGAGCTGGCGGTTGACCTCCTGACGGTAGGCCTCCAGCAGCGCCAGATATTGCCGTTGCAGCGGGGCGCTGTTGCCGTCGTCCAGCCACAGGATATGGTCGGAGCGGATCTCGCGGCGCAGGCTATGCTCTTCACCCTGGCCGACCCCGGCCATCTTCAACAGGCCCGCATCGATCTGCCGTTGCCCCTCGGCGGCGAGGGCTGCACAGGTGGTGTTGTCGAGAAAATTGGGGACGATAGCGTAGCCGTCACGGGCCAGGGCACCGGTGATCCCGGACAGGGTGTGCACTGCCAGCTGCAGCGGCATTTCAATGGTCGATTCACGCATATACCTAACATCCAAGCTTCCAGTTATGCCGTGCCGGCAGGGACAAGAAATACCCGGATTCTTAGGCGGGAATCACAGGATGAGCGATTCTATTTCAAGCACCAGTAATGGGGAAGAGAATTGTGCGGCCCTGTGGTGCTTGGGTGTCCGCGCGATCTGGCGTAAACTAGCCCCCCTTTTTCGGCAACACTTCGATTATGCGCACCCTCTACATCAAAACCTTCGGCTGTCAGATGAACGAGTACGACTCGGCCCGCATGGCCGAGGGGCTCGGTGTGGCCTGCGGTCTGGAGCCTGTGGAGAGACCCGAAGAGGCCGACGTGCTGCTGCTCAACACCTGTAGCGTGCGTGAGAAGGCGCAGGAGAAGGTCTTCTCTCAGCTGGGGATGTGGCGCCCGCTGAAGGAGAAGAATCCGAATCTGATCATCGGCGTCGGCGGTTGCGTCGCCAGCCAGGAGGGGGAGGCGATCCAGAAGCGTGCCCCCTTCGTCGATATTGTGTTCGGCCCGCAGACCCTGCACCGCCTGCCGGAGATGCTGGGCGAGGTGGTGGCCCACCGTCGCCAGGTGGTGGATGTGAGCTTCCCCGAGATCGAGAAGTTCGACCGTCTGCCGGAGCAGAAGGCCGAGGGCCCCACCGCCTTCGTCTCGATCATGGAGGGGTGCTCCAAGTATTGCACCTTCTGCGTGGTGCCCTACACCCGTGGCGAGGAGGTGAGCCGCCCCTTCGACGATGTGATCGCCGAGGTGGCGGGCCTCGCCGCCCAGGGGGTGAGGGAGGTCAATCTGCTGGGGCAGAACGTCAACGCCTATCGTGGCTCCATGCACGATGGAGAGATCGCGGATCTCGCCTTACTTATTCACTACGTCGCCGCCATCGACGGCATCGACCGCATCCGCTACACCACCTCCCATCCGGTGGAGCTCTCCGACTCGCTGATCGAGGCCTACGCCGAGGTGCCACAACTGGTCTCCTTCCTCCACCTGCCGGTGCAGTCGGGGGCGGATCGCATCCTCACCCTGATGAAGCGCGGCCACACCGCGCTGGAGTACAAGTCGAAGATCCGCCGTCTGCGTGAGAAGCGCCCCGATATCACCATCTCTTCCGATTTTATTGTCGGCTTCCCCGGCGAGACGGATGACGATTTCGAGGGGACGATGAGGCTGATCGAGGAGGTCGGTTTCGACCACTCCTTCAGCTTTATCTACTCGCCGCGCCCCGGTACCCCGGCGGCCGACCTGCCCGATGATGTCCCTGCCGAGGTGAAGAAGGCGCGCCTCGCCCGCCTGCAGGCCAGGATTAATGAACAGGCGCGTGCCATCAGTGAGGGGATGGTGGGTACCATCCAGACCATCCTGGTGGAGGGCACCTCACGCAAGGATGAGAACGAGGTCTCCGGTCGTACCGAAAACAACCGGGTGGTCAACTTCCCGGCGGGCAGGGAGGTGATTGGTCAGTTTGTGAGGGTGCGCATTACCGAGGCCTATCCCAACTCGCTGCGCGGCGAACTGCTAGATACGGAGTGAGCACCCCGATGAAAGATAGCGCCGACAGCCTCGACCTCTCGCTGGAGCCGGTCGATAACACCCGCCTTGCCAACCTCTCTGGTCAGTTTGACGAACACCTGCGTCAGGTGGAGCGGCGGCTGGGGGTGGAGATCAACAACCGTGGTGCCAACTTCCGCATTATTGGTGATAGTGAATCGGTTAAGGCCGCTGCCGGTGTATTGAAGGAGCTCTACCGCATCTCCGCCGATGAGCCGCTCTCACCCAACCGGGTACACCTCTACCTGCAGGAGTCGGGTGTCGAGGCGTTGCTGGAGGAAACAGATGGGGTGCAGGAGGTGGTGATCCGCACCAAGCGCGGGGTGGTAAAAGGGCGCGGCCCCAACCAGAAGAAGTACCTGCACAACATCGTTACCCACGATATTAACTTCGGCATCGGCCCCGCCGGTACCGGCAAGACCTATCTCGCCGTTGCCTGTGCGGTGGAGGCGCTGGAGCGTGATGAGGTACGCAAGGTAGTACTCACCCGCCCGGCGGTGGAGGCGGGGGAGCGCCTCGGCTTCCTCCCCGGGGATCTCGCGCAGAAGGTCGACCCCTATCTGCGCCCCCTCTACGACGCCCTATACGAGATGATGGGCTTCGAGCGCGTCGCCAAGCTGATGGAGCGCAATGTGATCGAGGTGGCACCGCTTGCCTATATGCGCGGCCGTACCCTCAACGAGTCCTTCATCATCCTCGACGAGGCGCAGAACACCACCTCCGAGCAGATGAAGATGTTCCTCACCCGTATCGGTTTTGGCTCCACAGCGGTGATCACCGGTGATGTGACCCAGATCGACCTGCCGCGCGGCACCAGATCGGGGCTGCGCCACGTGATCGAGGTGCTGCAGGGGACCGAGGGGATCAGCTTCACCTTCTTCCAGGCAAAGGATGTGGTGCGTCACCCGCTGGTACAACGCATTGTTAGTGCCTATGACAAATTCGAGCGAGAGCAGGGCGAGCAGCGTGATTGAGCTGGACCTGCAGATCGCCGTTGAGGCGGTCGATCTGCCCTCAGAATCGATCCTGCAACAGTGGGTCACGGCGGTCATCGACAGGGTAGAACCCGGGCGCGAGGAGACAGAGCTGACCATCCGCATCACCGATGAGGCGGAGATCCAGGAGCTCAACCGCACCTACCGCCATCAGGACAAACCGACCAATGTCCTCTCCTTTCCCTTCGAACAACCCCCTGGCGTCGAGCTGCCGCTGCTGGGCGATATCATCATCTGCAGCGTGGTGGTGGAGCGTGAGGCGCTGGAGCAGGGCAAGGCCTCTGAGGCACACTGGGCACACATGGTGATCCACGGTACCCTCCATCTACTGGGCTACGATCACATCACCGATGCCGAGGCAGAGCAGATGGAAGGACTTGAAATTGCCCTGCTCACTGGCCTAGGCTATACAAATCCCTATCTTAATGAGTAACCACACTGCATGAACGAAGACCGAACGAGCGGGGCTGCCCCGGACGGGCAGCACCGCAACTGGCTTGAGCGCATAGGACAGCTCTTTGCCTCGGAACCCAAGGACAAAGAGGA
>Ga0224501_10002878_pt1 | contig 13555 bp, 8 predicted proteins | sample SF_Oct11_sed_USG_4_FD_169105 | JGI IMG/M metagenome (GOLD analysis project Ga0224501, IMG submission 169105) | Sediment microbial communities from San Francisco Bay, California, United States - SF_Oct11_sed_USGS_8_1 | ecosystem: Environmental > Aquatic > Marine > Sediment | place: USA...
AAAGTTTTTCTACTCAGGTACTTGGCCATCCTATTTAATGGATCTCCTAGGTCTTAGGCTTGTTTGAGCATTATTGGCTAAAAATTATATTAACACCTCATTCCCACAGTGTGCTCAGTATGACTAGAACCTAAGGATCTATGATGTTGAGCCAAGCGCTCTAACCATTGAACTAGCCTACTCCTACCATCCCATTCATCACACAACGGTATTGCTCTCATTAATAGGTCAGTATTGTGAGGACGCTGGTATGACTAACACAACAGCCGATTGTGATGCCGGTTATTACTGTTCACGTGGAGCGGACAACTCGGCCCCAACAGATGGCCTTACTGGTGACATCTGTGCTGCTGGTTACTTCTGTCCACAAGGCTCTTCTCAGCAACTTCCATGTATTAATGGAACATATACCAACTATACAGGTACGTGAGTCCGCAGAGAAATTCGTAGTATTGTGATTTTATTAAAAAATTCATATACCACTTGTTTTAATTTGCGATCTAAAACCGGCAAGAGTGTTACAAAAAATATTTTAAAAAAGTTTTTACCTGAGCTGGAAATCCAAGGTCCTAGGCTCAGTACGCTTTCCACTAAGCTATCATTTCAATGTAACTGATAATGGTAGGTGATTTAGACCGCAAAGGTATTTTCTCTTGTAGGTGCATCAGTTTGCGACATCTGCCCAGCTGGGTATTATTGTACCGACAGAGATAAGGCTTTACCCTGTATGACAGGCCACTATTGCCCAGAAGGCACTGGAGATGATTTAGTTAATTGCCCCACTGGAACCTTTGCTAATACAACAGGACTTGCCATGGAGTCTGAATGCTCTCAGTGTTCAGGTACCATACTTAGTTTTCATATTATGTCAATTGGGGTGAAAATACCCATGGCTTAGGAGTCTTAACACACATGCGGTAAACAAAAAGTTCCTGTTACTAATTCCTTTGAAGAGGTACTGGGACAAAAAGTTGACCCTGGCATGACTTGAACCCGCAACCTTCTGACCTAAAAGCGCTACCAATTGTGCCACAGAGTCTATGCTGGTCTGTTGTTATGACTGAATCATGGCAGCCATCAAAAATATGTAATGTGTATTATATCTATTCGATAATAACTGATGACAAAATACCGATGTCTACTTAACGGCGGCATAATCTTAGCACACCCAGATCAAGAGTAACCTTCTTACCCACAGGTGGGTCAGCGTGTATCAGTGCAGGACTATCAGAACCTGATGTTCTCTGCCAGCGTGGTTATTATTGTGAATATGGGGTAGACACGGCAACCCCCCTCTCAAACACGACTAACAAAGGAAGTGGAGACATCTGCCCGGCAGGGTATTATTGTCCCACTGGGTCAGCCTCACCCACCTCAGCACCGGCTGGTACATACACCACAGAGAAAGGTACATCTCTTCATAGTGATCTACTTACTTGTGTGGCTGCTAGATCTTATGTACGCGCATGTCTGAAAGTGTGTCAACCCATTTCAGAATAGCCAAGATTGCCATTTTGCCTGCCTTAGGTGTCACCCAAACTGCAATGGTTTTTTTCTATCTATCCATCAATCCTCCAAGTATTGTCCGTTAAGGTTTTTAGAATTAGGCTTTGTCTTATGGTGTGTACTCATGTAGGTCGGTGGACAGTAGATACATGTCCAGCTGGCTTTTACTGTGAAGTCAATACTACCATCCCCATGGACTACCCGTGCCCAGTTGGCCATTACTGTCCACCTGGAACTAAACACGCCTTCCAATATCCCTGCGAACCTGGTACCTTCAACAACGCTACGCAGGTATGCACCGGGTATTCTATAACATAGCTTATCCTTCTGATCTTAGCATTTGAGTGATCTTCCTAGTGACTGCCAGCTTGATGATGAGGTAGACTGCCAGAGGCAGGCTTTGCATGACCTGTCAAGTTCATAGTGGTGTTGCCTCGCCCCTTATCTTCGTCAGGTTTATAGTTAGGATCATTCAGACTCAGCCATTTGTTTGTGGATCACCGGCCCATCGAAAAGGGAAAGGTGGATCTTGACAAACTGTGAAGCGATTTTAAGTTTTACCCTTATCCACTGATTGGGATTTCTATCATTGGTGGTTATCTGAAGCCACGCTATAGCTAGAGTGAAGGGCTTGCTTAAGGCCCACCAGCACTGGGAAGCAAACCCACAACCCTTTAGTAGTAATTCCATGCTTTTACTGACTGAGCTACTTTTGCCCCTACCCTAGCTAAGTACTTGCCTCGTCATGGGAGCCTCATCGCTGGTTCCCTGCCAATGTCCTTCTACCCTACCCTGCAAGGGGATCGTGACTCCTGACAAAGGGGCTTTCACTATAGCACTGCCTTGTACGAAAAAATCAATTTAAACGGTTGATGTTTCTGCTGTCATTCCAGTCTGAGAACTCTACAGCCTGTATGCTGTGTCCACCTGGGGAATACTGTCAGGGAAGCGGAAATTCCGAGCCAACTGGACTCTGTGATGCAGGCTGGTTCTGCACTGGTGGAGCTTATGAAGCCCAACCCATTGTCCTTGGTAAGATGTTTTTCAAACAAACTAGTGCAGTTCCAGTAGAGTGTACTGCTCTAGGAATTAGGGTTACATTGGTCTGACAATTGTTTAATGCATACTCATCACCATCTGTGGTATATACTAGATATGCTATATACACCTAAGCACTGACTTATTATTTAGGAAGGCTCCGGCAGGCACCAATCAGTTGCCCTTATCCTTTTCAATTGAGAACATTTGCATATGAAATCATAACTCTAGGATGAAAGCACTGTCGCCAAACTTATCTTGGCCAAGCGTTATGGGAAAATCACTGCAAAAGAGACCGATTATTGATGTGCGAAGTTCTACCATGTGCAACAGCTTTGTAGTAGTGGTTTTATTTCACGTTGTGTTGTTTTAGCCAACTATAGTGCACCAGGTAAGAGCATGCTACTGGTACATAGTCAGTGTAGTCTGTTAAAGCCCCCTGTCTTCATCCCCCATAATCCCATTCCATGGATTCAGAGAAAAATAATTCGATATACCTGATTCTCATTGCCATTAGTCACCTGTTGTCCTGTCAGTTGCCATTGTCATGTAATTTATAGTGTTCTTGTCGTACCCATGTCACCACCATAATTCTATATTCGGTTCACCCTTATGTATGACATCACAGCAAATCTGTGACATCATGGTGAAGGTTTTGTTAGACATGTCGCATAACCTCATATTGAAAGGTAGCGATTATATATAGCATATGATGTCATGCCACACAACCTTCTTGTGCATGACATCATAATAAGAGTATGGACCCGCTGCTCAATGAGTGTGAAGATGGGACATTGTAAGCTCACTGAGGAGACGCTGCATACATTACATACTGTACATTTGGACTACGTTCCCCTCCATCACCCTAGATTTCAAGCACTGGTTCACTATGATAGATTTTTGTGCATGAACATTTCACGGTGAATGTTTATGAAGGCTAGGCTCTGCTCACCAAATGCATCAACTACTCTCCCTTTCGCTGTATTGTTCAGCACTGACTTGTTTCCATCAAATGAGTACTACATGTTTTTCAGTATCAACCTTTTGTTTTGCTTTGACTAGGAAACTACAGCAGCATAGACATCTGCTCCTGTCTGGAGATGAATCAAACAGGAGGGCATTGTCAGCCAGGGTTCTACTGTCCACAGGGCTCTAATGCTCCTATAGCCTGTACGCCAGGCAAATATTGCCAAGATGCTGAGCTCAGTATGCCTTCAGGTACTGTAGATTATATTCTGTCTATAACCTTGGGTTAGTCTGTGTCATGCGGGCTGCCTATTGAAGGCGATCGCAACGAGAATCCTGTATGGCCAGGGTCTGAACGCATGACCTTTCATACACTCTCCCCACTGAGCTGTGCCACTATTCCTATAACTATTTTTTGTAGGTGATTGTGATGCTGGTTACTACTGCCCAGGAGGAGACAACATCCAAAATCCGCCAGCTACGGTTTGCCCAAGAGGGCGATACTGTCCGACTGGGTCACCCACACCGACCCCCTGCCCCGATGGCACATTCAGTAATGTTACCGGAAACACACTGGAGTCTGACTGCACCAACTGCACAGCAGGTATGAGACGAAGTCTGTGTTAGGTTAAACCAATGGCCCATAGTTGGCAAATGGAATGGGGGGCAATTCTAAATAGGCGATGACCCGCGTTGAGCATTATTTTATTTTGATTTAGCGTCATCGACATCTGACAGCAAATTGAGAATCTCTCTAAAGAAGAATTATTTAGTAGAGTTTGATGCTGATAATTCTTTCTCAGAAGTGCATCACCCCAACACATCCACAATAGGGAATCAATAAGAGTGTGTTCTATAGAATTTTGATGATTGAGTTTTTACATTAAAACACAGTAATCATCTTCTAGCCACTTGAATAACCCACACTGATGCCCACAGCTATAGGAGTCCCTGCTTTTTGAGAGTGTTTTTATGTTTGTAGGATTCGCATGTATTGGTACTGGGTTGACTGTAGTCTCACAGCCGTGTAACGAGGGCTTCTACTGTCCCGGTGGTCAGGACACAAATACTCCTGCTGACTATGAATGTCCTCAGGGCTTCTATTGCCCAGAAGGCAGTGCAGAGCCCCTGATTTGTGAACGAGGTTGGTTCTCTTAATTCTAACTCTTATGAGACCTTAATTCAACCATGAACCTTTTTACCGCTCTACTCTGGCGCTTTGGCATCATGTATAACAGACCCCTATGCCTGAGGAACTAGGACCTAGGAATTATATGAAGAGCTCATTAGGTGAGTTCGCGTGATCGTTTTTCGTGCGACAGAACTGGATCTTTACTTACCTGCTCAAAATTGCAACTGAAAAGTGCTATCATGCGAACCAAATTTCACGACTCGCGTTGGTGCTAGCATGTTAGTTTAGGCAATGCCAAGGTTACCAATGTCAAGGCCACAAAGAGATTGGGCTATTGCATTGGAATAACATGTTCCGAATGATTGTTCAGCTTAAAGTGATGAGTTTATGTAAAAGAGGATAACTTCGATGTGATTGAAAATCCTCTTGAACACATCGGGTTTTCTGACTGACCATGTGTTCGCATGGTTGCGACTGAAACTTTTTAATTGTGACTGACGAAAATAGGCCCATTCTCACAGTGAGTACTCAGCACGACTATCTATGACTTGAACCCAATCTTTGATCTTGACCCAAAGACTCTAGCCACTCTACTAGCTACTCTGCCAAACCAATTAGATTAAAACCTTTTTAAAATTCCCAGTTCCTAATGGATACTGATGAATGCATGTATCCCATAGAAACGATTCCATGGCAGTATGCAGCCTGTTCATCATGAAATGCTTTTCAGGACACTACGCTACTCGAAACTCACCGGGTACAATTTTAATACAGAGTGATTATGTTCCATGTTTGATAGCTCTCTTTATTCGTGTTTCTGCATGCATTATTGGGTAGTGGTCTACCTGTAAGTCAAAGTTTGCATGGATTGAGTGATATACATTTAGAATTTGAATACTCATTGAGACTTCTATTGTTGACAAACTAATTTCTGATTAATCATAGTTGATCAATACATATTCCAACAATATTTTTTCATAACATATAGGTACATATGCACCGAACTCTGGCATGGCGACCTGTGACTCGTGCCCTGCCGGCACATACTGTGATCACTATGAACTTGGAAATATCACAGGTGTTATCATCCCTCTGCCATGCCCTGCTGGGTACTACTGTCCTCAGGCCACAGAGTTTGCAACACAAAATCCGTGTCCAATAGGAACTTTCAGCAACCAAACTAGCTTAGAGGAAGAAGGTAGGTACCGATATAATTTCTTTTGCTGTCATCTTCTGGTGAACGGAGTTCATCCCATTAAGCAGCGACTGTAAATCCTGTACTGACCTGAATGAGGAAATAGACAGAAAAGCTCTCATATCTTGACCAGTGTCAGGGGTATGCAGAGATTGGTCTACTGAGTCTTTCACTCAGTTCACAATGAACACCTTTACACAGGCAGGTACCCACTGTACTACCCTAAAGTTATCCTCCCATAATAACTATATGTTCCGCCCTGTACCCCCAGGTGATTGTACGGACTGCACAGCTGGATATTATTGCTCAGAAGCTGGTATTACTGAACCCATTGGTATCTGCCACCAAGGCTTCGTATGTACACTAGGAGCGGATAACCCCACACCATCAGATGGAGTTACTGGTCGCCCATGTGACCAGGGACAATACTGTATAAATGGTTCTTTCACAGGTACGTCAGCTGATTAAACTAGATGGTTTTATTATGAACTAGCTGTTTTTATTATGCACTAGCCGTTTTATTGTGAAATATCTGGTTGGATTATAAACAAGATGGTCTTAAATAGCGTTTTCCAGGCGATTTTAAGCAACTGGTAACAGAATACCTGCTTAAATAACCTGGAAAATGCCATTTAAAACCCGATAATGATGCAATTGATATTAAAATATTCGCTCATTTAACTTTAATACAGGCTCTGTTCAATTACATGGTTGGTAGATTGTGGAATATCATTTGGGCTCAATCAACTCATGTATTTTTTTTCACTATAAACACGATCTGCACACTGCTACAAATGCCATACTGGCTGCATGCACCAACTCAGCCTCTTCTTTGATTCCTAAATTCCTAATATGTGCTTATATTTACTCACAGTACTTACTGTACAGTATAACTACACTCTCGAGCGAAACATAGCTGTATTAAATGGATTAAAAAGCAAAGTTCTGCAATCCGGTCCGCTTGTGTCGTCACAAACGGACGTACCCTATGCACGAATTACTACAATAAAATCACGAGTTGTCTTACCTTTTTGTCAAATGGTTAGCAACTCTGACTAGAATGCGTCTCCGTAATGTCTTGCATAAAATTTACAGCGAGTTCAATGAAACTGATTTCACAACTCAGTGAGACTGGTCACGGGGTAAGCCTCGGAGTGATTGCCGATCATATATTCCTATCAATGGTTTTCTGGGTTAATGTTTCCAGGAACAGATTGCCCGATCGGTACCTACAGTAACACATCGGGATTAGTAAGTGTTGATGAATGTACAGACTGTGACCCAGGAATGTACTGTGATTCTCCTGGTCTCACACAACCTACCGGAGAATGTGCTGCCGGTCACTACTGTCTCTCGGCAGCTATCAGGTTAGTACAAGTTCACGCACGTCAGGCTCCCTGTGAAGTCGTAAATCTGGTGACTTTTGAAACCTGAAGGACAAACGTTATTATTAGCTTAATAATAGTATGCATATTTCCCTGGAGAAGGTGCTAGTGTGACATTGTGTGTTAAAGTAGAACAGATCGGTGTCAGTCAGCTTCGACTATACCAGCCTGAAGGTGAAATCAGACCGCCAGTCAGGACTGACTTAACGTCTACTCCTATTCGATTTCTGCTCAGGGTCCAACACAACGCCATGATGGAGGGAGGCCGGCCAGCCAACGCAATCTTCAGGGGTCACGATCCATTCAGTTAGAGTGGCTCCTTCTCAATTTCAGTCTGACTCAGACTCAGTCGGTAACAGCATGTAACAATTATCTTCTGGCCTTGTAGAGCGAACCCTCTGAATGAGACTTGGGGTTACTTGTGTCCCAGTGGATTTTTCTGCCCTCAAGGTATAGACGCTCCACAGGGATGTCCCAAAGGCACCTACATGCCAGAGACAGGTAATAAACACTACAATAAATGGAATGTTCTAGATTTAAAGGGTTGTACTTATCTAAGAAGAATGTTTACATGGACATGAGATTTTCTTGTCAAGTATGGTGTGAAGACGCATTGATCTCTCCTTGTACCCATAGAGGTTTGTACGATCTGTATGTATTTGCTGTGTAATAACACCTGTACTGTCAATATGTCAGTTTGGGTATTAACATTTGTCTCCATTTAGTAGGCTTTGAGGGTAAGTCATCGGTGGCTTTCACCTACAGCTAAACCGTGTAACAATACATTCCCATACAAGTCTCACCTACCCGCGAATGGACCTATTGATTCTATTCTAACTGCTGGATTTCTGTGTGAAAAACAGCTTATACTAATCATTTAATAGTTGTTCATAAAATTCTCAAAAGGCTATGCCTAACTAAAATACACTTTCTATGAGTGCGTGGTATAAGTGGTTTTCTATCGTGGTGTGATGTTTGCGGCTTATAAGTTTATTGGGTGAGGATGAAAGATCCATTACGGTGATGGCATTATTCTAATGGGTTTATTGGATTGTAAATGTAAATCAAAAGTAAGAAATGGAAGCTCTTCACATCCTTCACCCACATGTTGTCACACAGACCCTTGGCTAGCCGTTCTGTTCTAGATTCACTTAGTCATTTGTAGTAAACACAAAACCTCATTGAACCATTGGGATGGTGATGGACTCCAGCGTTGAGATTGTGTGTACGCAGAGAAAGACGGTTTAATTCATGGTAAAGCACTGGGCTAACGATTACTTGGGGAAGTTGAAGCAGTACAACTTCTTCTGCCCTCAGGTCCCGCTGACGGCCGCCAAGGTATGGGTTTCACATAGCATGCAATATCATTTATACACTAATTGCTAAGATATGTGTGCATTTTGTAGGGATGGCTAGCTCGGATGATTGTGTTGGATGTGACCCTGGGTTCTATTGTTCTGGTACCGGCCAGCATAATGTAACTGGACCATGTCTTGAAGGATACTATTGCTATACCAATGCATCCATGGCTAACCCAACTGGTATGAGCTGTACATATCTCGCACAGTGGCATCTCACTGCTATGCACATGGACCTATAACTCATCTTCGGATTAGGCTATTCCAGTATATTTGACAATACCATTCTGGGTTATACTCCGTTGTAGCCACTTCATTAGGATCATTATCATCTTCTGCCGGCTGCGTTCCACTGCTGTCCAACCTGTTCTGTCCTGTGCCGCTGTTATCCAGTTTCTATCTATAGCTATTATGTCTTCTAGTTTTGGTCCTACCCTTTTTCCTTTTACCTGCTGAAGTCCAACTTGTGATTATTTTGGTCCAATTACCAGTAGCTATATGTCCACCCCATTTCCATTTGCCTGACCAGTAATTAGGATAGGTAAAGGAATTGATTCAATGTGGATGACCTTATTAAAGCAGAATCTTGGTAGCTGAACTTGTCCACAGCACAAATTATATAGACATCTCATAACCGCAGGTCATAATCATCATCAAAAGCATCACAAATTCCAGAACCATGATCCAAACCATCTGGAATTTCAGTACCTCATCTCAGCTCTGTCAGCTAGTCGTAAACGTAAACGGAAATAAGAAATAAGAAATGCTTTTAACAAGGACTCATCTACTTTGTTACAGATGGCATAACAGGGGATGTTTGTCCTATAGCGTACTACTGTCCTGTGCAGTCATATCAGCCGACTCCATGTCCAGATGCTACCTATATGAATGACACTGGAGCAACTGTATGCACAGACTGTCCAGCGGGCTACCGGTGCACCAGGGGTGATATAGCTGAACGGTGTCCCCAAGGCTTCTATTGCCCCGCCCCCACCGGAGCTTCACTTCCTGCTTGCCCCGCCGGTAAATATCAACACTAATACTGTAATGCATATATTAGATTGTGAGCCGTAGATTTGTCCTCTCTATGAGGAGGATAGTTTTATGTTCTGAGCATAGGAGTATGAGCAAGTGCCTCATATAAGTTGCCTTTGAAGCATTGCTAGGTAGTCAGTGGTTTGGTGAAAATTCAAGTATGCAAAAAAATGCTTTGTAAAAACATAAAACTAGGTCCCATCGTAATCTGAGAATAGACCATCTGTTCCGGAGCACGTCAATTTTTAGGTACTTTCGGTGATCGAGAAGGATTGGATAATGAGACGCAATGTGTCCAATGCACAGGAGGATCATACTGCCACGCAGATGGGCTCTCCCAGCCAACAGGCCACTGTGATGCTGGCTTCTACTGCGTGCAGGTAAAAATCTGGTGAAGGAACTAAGCGCCATACTCAGTGTGACTACATAAAGCGCCATACTCAGTGTGACTACATAAAGCGCCATACTCAGTGTGACTACATAAAGGCTAAAAAGTTTGTTTCAATTTTGATAATGCAACACTTTGATCCTATGGAGAAGATGGGTGGACCTCCTTGATTTAGCACTATGTTCCGAATCCCTAGAGGGTGAAATGTTAAAATGGTGCCCACACCTGACATTGAACCAGGTCACCTCTGCTCTAATGCCAACCCACTATCCACTCTGTCACCGTTTCACCCCCAGCTGGTCGCGTGACGAGTGAAACAATGGCTTAGTGGATAGCATGCTCAGCTTTAGACCGAGTGTCCTTGGTTCGATTCCCTTGCCGGTTTTGGATCACGGTTAATTTATACTGCTAATGACGCACTTCAGGAAAAGCTGAGTCTAAGTCTCAGTAGGCCGATTGCCTCTCCAGTCCTGAGAACTGTTCTGTCATGGAGACGCGTAATTTTTACCCAGCTACTTAGGTCTGTAATAGTCGGTGTCCCCATTTTAATCCGTGTATCGTACCGTAGATAATTCGTCTTACTTTGTAGGGTGTAAATGTTCCTGATCCAAATGAGAATACAACTCACACAGGACAGGGAGACATCTGTACTCCAGGCTCGAAGTGTCCTAATGGCACTACATTCCCAATACCATGCGAAGCGGGCTTCTATGCTCCCAATCCACAAATGGCCGATTGTCTTGACTGCCCAGAGGGTAAGCTAGTTATATAAATTTATGACATTCATCAATTTAGTCACCTTCAAAAACGGTGCGCACTCATGATTGTTTTGAGAGATTATGGAAACTGATATTCTTCATTAGTCATTTCATAAGTTGCTCAAGTAACTAACAGATTTAGTTTAGATAAATAGCTGATTTTAAATGGCTTTCTCCAGCTGATTGCCCAACCGTCTGGTTTTGAATGGTGAACTTATCCGGTTAGCTCAACTTTTGACCTGAAACCAAGTGATGGTTTCTGGACTTCCCAGTAATCAAAGGCATGGCCCCTGGATGGTTAAGATCAAGCTGGAAAATGTAAGAGCTAATATTTCGGCTGGTGCTTGTAAATGTCTTCCCATGAAGTTACCTTCTCTATGGGTATGCGGGTGCAAGCAAAACGTCTCCTAATGAAGCACTCTGGGAAACATTGAATTAGAAGACTCAGTAGCCAATTTCTGCTAACCCCTGACACCAATCAGGATACATAAGAAGAAATAACCGTTATAATACCTATCCATATTGATGAGAGTCATAGTTATGGATTAATTGATATGACACATCTGCTCTTTGATGGTTCCACTCGGGTACTTGGCCATTGCGTTTAAGGGCCGCTTTAGCCTGAGGCTTGTTGTAGTGGTAGGAGCTAGGAATCACGTGAGGAGGTCATTCCTACTGTGGGCATTCGTCACAGCTAGGACTTGAACTCCGGATGTTTTGATTTTGAGCCAGGTGCTCTAACCATTGAGCTATCTCACCATTCCTACATCTATGATTTAATCACTGGCATTGTGTTCTTTTCAGGATATTTCTGCGCCAATGAAACAGTGATTCCATTCGAATGTCCCCTTGGACACTATTGTCCAACCAACACGGAGTTTGCTACTCAGTGGCCATGCCCCAAGGGTACATTTAACAACCAGACTGGCGGTACAGAGTTGGATAGCTGTATACAATGCAGTCCCGGTTACTACTGTCATGGTGAAGGAAATGAGGTATTACGTAACATCTTTCTCGTATCAGGTGTTTTCAAAAATGGGCTGCTATCTTTTGGGGTCACCACATGTTGGAGCCGGAAAACCATTCCTCCAAACCCCGCTTGGATAATTATAACAGAGGAATTAAAAACCGTGTGAATCCGTCAACTATCTTTGTCTGGAGATAATGAATGAGTAGATTGTTAAACATCAGGGGAAGTGCCACTTTTGATGCAAGCCCCCGAGCCACAGGTTCGGCACACCTGATTTATATCATTCAAAAAGAGTCTGCCATTGTCTCTTTTTAAAAAGGGTTTTCAAAAATGTCAAAGGTTCCAAAAGGAAAGGTCAGAGGGTCGAAAAAATAATCCTTGCTCTTCAATTCAATGATGTGGAATACTTTCTAACTTTTGAACACTGGAACCGCGAGTCTATTTTGCCTCTTTAGGTTCCTGATGGCCAATGCGACGCAGGGTTTTTCTGCAGAGGAGGCAGCTTCCAACAACGACCTTTTGACCACGGTTCCCTTCTCAACAACAATGGAACCAATGAGTGAGTCATGAAATGCACTTGTTTTCAATGAGATAAGATAATATCATGTTGTTTTACACGGATAGCATCTCTAAGCCAATGGCTTGTCTTCAGGATGGTCTGTGGTTTGCTCCCATAGAGTTGGTACTCTAGTCTGGGTGTATCAATATTTAGGTATCATTGCAGGACACTAAACGGAAATGACACCTGTACCAGTATTGGCTGGGATTGTGTCTGTCCTTCCTTCCACCTCACTACCGGAGGGCTCTGTCCGGAAGGCTACTATTGTCCTCAGGGCTCTAACGCACCTTTGCCGTGTCCCGGAGGAGAATATTGTGAAACGCCTGGCCTAGCCACACCAACGGGTGAGTTCCTGTCTATAATGAAAAGGGCTGCAACCGAAAACACATAATTCGATGATCTCAACTTCTAAATCTATGCTGTGGGATATAACTGCCATTAGACAGTATCAGTTTATTCTCTAGCTACGGCTTCCCCTTGTGGCCATTGGCTAAGGGACATTCTTCAAAATATCATCTATTGCAGATTTATTTCAAGTATTTATATTTTCTAGGTTATTGCACTGAAGGATATTACTGTAGCCACACCAGTACTGAGCCAGATCAGTACATCTGTCCCAGTGGATACTATTGTCCAACCGGTACTGGTGTACCGAACGCTTGTCCTGAGGGTACGTTCTCGCCAACTGAAGGTAACAATGCTCTGGAAGACTGCATCAATTGCACAGCAGGATATTACTGCATGGGTGAGTCTTAGCATGCCTCCATAGTTTAAGAGTTTGAGGGAGTATAACTCTGCAGTGTTAGAGTTCAATGGAAGGATAACTCCATAGTGTGATGTACTATCTTGTATAGATGGTTTTCGCCAGTTTTTGGAGACGATTGTGAAACTCACGTTGAAGCTGCAAAAAGCCTGGAAGGAGTGTTTGCGTAGAGAAAACTCACTAACCTAACCTAACCTAACTTGAAATAATACCAATTAATTTCATAAATTTTGTTTGTTGATAATCTAATTGCTCATATAATCTGTAGGTGAAGGTCAAAGTGAAGTGACAGGGCAATGTTCTCCCGGCTATTACTGTCCAGGAGGACAGAAGTCATATACCCCTCAGGGTTACGAATGCTGGGCAGGACATTACTGTACCAATGGGTCAGCTCTACCAACCGTCTGTCCTCTCGGATATAATCAGCTACAAACTACTCAGTCAGAGTGTGATCCATGCCCTGAAGGCTATTACTGTGACCCGAATGAAGGTATGATGTCAT
>Ga0224501_10002879_pt1 | contig 13555 bp, 12 predicted proteins | sample SF_Oct11_sed_USG_4_FD_169105 | JGI IMG/M metagenome (GOLD analysis project Ga0224501, IMG submission 169105) | Sediment microbial communities from San Francisco Bay, California, United States - SF_Oct11_sed_USGS_8_1 | ecosystem: Environmental > Aquatic > Marine > Sediment | place: USA...
CGTACATGCGATAGACACCGGGCTTGCTGGTGACGGTCTTGAGGAAGGCGCTGGCGTCGAATGCGGGCCGGGCTTCGCTGGTCTCAGGTGTGGTCATGATGTTAGCAGGCCTGCAACCAGCTTGGCAGGCAGTTCAAAAATGGTGCTCGTCGTGGGCATAACAGGCAGTGATTGTCGAACTGGTTCGAGCATTCTATGTATTAATATAATTTAACTATACTTTGTAACTTATTGAATATAAATAATTATTCAAGCAGCGATTTGTCAAGCAGGCCATTCTTGATGGCAAAATGCATCATTTCGATATCGGAGCTGACTTCGAGTTTTTCATGCAGGCGCTTGCGGTAGGTGCTGACCGTTTTGGGGCTGAGGTTGAGTGTGTCGGAGATACCGTTGTTCTTCTTGCCCTGGGCAATCATCATCAGTACCTGTATCTCTCGCTTCGACAGCTTGTCGATCAGGTTTTTCTTGTTGCTGGGTAATGAGGACATGGCGAGCTGCTGGGCGATATTCTTGGCGATATAACAGCCGCCAGCGTGAACGTCGTGAATTGCGGTGACTATCTCTTCGACCTTGTCGCCCTTGGAGAGGTAGCCACGGGCGCCACCATTGAGCAGTTGTTTGGGTAAGGCGCCTTCGCTGTGGATCGAGACGATGATAATGCCAATATCTGGCCAGCTTTTGCTAATGCGCTGGGTGGCTTCGAGGCCGCCTATGCCCGGCATATTAACGTCCATCATAATGATATCGAGATTACTGGCATTGGCACGGCAGTATTCAATGGCCTGTTCACCACTGTTTGTCTCGGCGACGACATCAATGCCAGGCTGTACAGCAAGCAGGCTTTTGAGACCATAACGGACGAGGTCATGGTCATCGACAATCATTACTTTGATGGGTGTTGCAGCGTGGTTCATAAAGCAGCGTGGTTCATAAATATGGTTTAACTTTAGCACATTGCTTATTGATAGCCAGCCTGTACATGAATATACAGATACTGATTGTGACAGTCTATCGTCTGTCTTTGGCGTTCTGTAAGAAAATTATGGGTATTTAAAAATTAGTGGGTGTATAACTATAAATAAAGAAGATTTGTAATTAGCTGCACGTGCTGAAGCTGTTAATTGAAAAATGAATATCGAGAATTTCTTTATCAGGGGTTTTGATGTTCAAGTTGTTATTAAAAGTACGTAACTTTATCTGGAATGGGTTTGTTCAATGGCTGACCCGTGACCGGGTAAGTGATCGTATTCCACTCTCTGACTTTGATCGTTTACGTTACGAGTTACGCCCCGGGGATGTTATCCTGGTAGAAGGCCAGTCGAAGGTTAGCGATATCATCAAGATGATTACACAGAGCATCTGGACGCACTCATTTTTGTATATTGGCCGGCTGCATGATATCGATGATCCGAACTTAAGAAATCACATTAAAAAATTTCATAGCGGTGGTAATGAAGACCAGATCGTCATTGAATCGTTGCTGGGCCAGGGTACGATTGCAAACCCACTGGAAAAATACCGCAAGGAGCATTTGCGTATCTGCCGACCTCGGGGTCTGACCCGCTCCGATTCCCAGAAGGTTATTTATTATGCGATTATGCAACTGGGTACTGACTATAACGTCAGGCAGTTGCTCGACCTGGCGCGCTTTATGTTTCCCTATGGTATCTTGCCGCGCCGCTGGCGTTCGAGCCTGTTTGAACATAACGCAGGCAGGCCGACTAAATCAGTTTGTTCCAGCATGCTGGCCGAGGCCTTTGCCGGCGTGCATTTTCCAATACGACAGATGTTGCACCAGAACGAGTCAGGTGAACTAAAACTCTATCGAAGAAATTCACAGCTGATTATTCCCGCTGACTTTGATTATTCGCCCTATTTCGATGTTATTAAATACCCGATGCTGGATTTTGATGAGTTGGCGCTTTATAAGCGACTGCCGTGGGATCGAAGCGGTGTTAACTGTAGCGATACATCTGACTGGATTATTACCGATAGTGAGGCCATTGATCTGTTGGCACCGGTTGCGACCGGTTCAAAAAAAATTACGATTGACGATCTGGATGATAGTCTGGATTTTACGAGTATTAAAAATACGGCCTAGTTGGGTTTAACAGGAGGGTATAACAATGATGTGGTTGGCTGGTTTTATTGTTCTGGCTTTGCTTGCAGCCTACTTTCGTGTCTCATTGATTCTATGGACGATTGCTATTGCGGTGTTTCTTTACCTGTTTGATATGTATTCGGGCGCAAATCCATTGACGCTTAGTGTGCTCTGGATTGTTTTTGCAGTTGGCGCCATTGTCCTCAATATTTATCCATTAAGACGAGTACTGATAAGCAAGCCGGTGTTTGCCCTGGTCTCTGGCATTATGCCGACGATTTCAAAAACTGAACAGGAGGCACTGGATGCGGGTGATGTCTGGTGGGAGGCGGAGCTGTTTAGTGGCAAACCGGATTTTTCCAAAGTTCGCTATTTATCCAGGCCAAGGCTGAGCAGCAAAGAACAGGCCTTTATCGATGGCCCGGTCGAGCAGCTGTGTGGCATGTTGAATGACTGGCAGATCACGCACGACGATTACGATTTGTCACCGGAGGTATGGCAGTATATTAAGGATAACGGCTTCTTCGCGATGATTATCCCTGAGCAGTACGGCGGCCTGGCATTCTCGGCTTATGCGCATTCAGAGGTGGTGATGAAGATCGGTAGCCGCAGCGGTTCCGCCGCGGTGACGGTGATGGTGCCGAATTCATTGGGCCCCGGCAAACTGCTGATGACTTATGGCACCGATGAACAAAAAAATTACTACCTACCGCGCCTGGCACGAGGCGAAGAAATCCCCTGCTTTGCCCTAACCGGACCGACGGCAGGTAGTGATGCTGGTGCCATGCCGGATACCGGCGTGGTCTGTTACGGTAGCTTTGACGGTAAGGACAAGGTGCTGGGGCTTCGCCTTAACTGGGACAAGCGATACATCACGCTGGCTCCGGTGGCTACAATTCTGGGTCTGGCATTCCGGCTGTATGACCCAGAGCATTTGATCGGTGATGAAGAAGACCGCGGTATTACGCTGGCGTTAATTAAAACAAATACGCCAGGTGTTGAAATTGGCCGGCGCCACTTCCCGCTCAACCAGGCCTTTTTGAATGGCCCGGTGCGTGGCAAGGATGTGTTTATTCCACTCGACTGGATTATTGGTGGTGAAGAGTATGTCGGCAAAGGCTGGAGCATGCTGATGGAGTGCCTGTCTGATGGTCGCGCTATTTCACTGCCAGCACTGGGTACAGCGGGTGCCAAGATGGCATCCAGGTTTACAGGTGCTTATGCCCGCATCAGAAACCAGTTCCATACACCCATTGGTTACTTCGAAGGTATTGAAGAGCCACTGGCTGAAATTGGTGGCCAGGCCTATGCGATGAACTCGGCACGCCTGCTGGTGCTCTCCTGTCTCGACGATGGTGGCGTGCCTTCGGTGATTTCTGGCATTATCAAGCAGCAGGCGATGCAGCGTATGCGTACGGTGGTGAACCATGCGATGGATATTCATGGTGGTCATGCGATCTGCATGGGGCCAAATAATTTTCTGGCGCGTTATTACCAGCTGGTGCCGGTGGGTATAACAGTGGAAGGCGCCAACATACTGACACGCAGCCTGATGATCTTTGGTCAGGGTGCGATGCGTAGTCACCCCTATCTACTGAAAGAAGTCAGTGCTGTGCACAATGATGATAAGCGACAGGGCCTGGTTGATTTCGACCGTGCACTGTTTGCACACGCCGGTTTTGTTATCAGTAATGTAGTGCGCTCGCTGTGGATTGGTTTAACGGCTGCACATCTGCTACTGGCACCCGGTAAGGGTGTGGCAAATTATTATTACCGGCAGCTGGTGCGTATGAGTGCATCGTTCGCACTGATGACCGATGCCTGTGTTGCCCTGCTCGGTGGTTCGTTAAAACGTCGTGAAAAGATATCGGGCCGTTTTGCCGATGCCTTATCGAATATGTATGTGTTGACTGCGGTGCTTAAAAATTTTGAAGATGATGGTTGTCCAAAAGATGATATCCCCTTATTGAAGTGGGCCTGTGATGATGCCCTGTTTAATATTCAGCAGGCACTGAAAGGCGTTATGACTAATTTGCAGATACCGGTTATAGGTCGTGTGCTGAATATGCTGGTGTTCCCGCTCAGCAAACCATACCAGCGTCCGAGTGATCACCTGGGCCACCAGGTAGCGCGCCTTTTGCTCACGCCTTCGGCAACGCTTGATCGCCTGACACGCGGCATTTACATGAATAAAAATGAAAATGACCCGACTGGCCGTATCCTGCGGGCACAGGACCTGGTACTTGAAGCGGCCAGTATCGAAAAAATAATTCGTGATGCACAGCGCAGTAAAAAACTAGAGAGTGATGGCACAGTGCTTTATCAGGAGGCCAGGGATAAAAATATTATCTCCCAGGATGAGTTTGAACTGCTTGAGCAAACCAGCGTGGCGGTGCAGAATGCAATCAAGGTTGATGAGTTTTCAAATACAGGCTGGCGAGTGGAGACACCCTGATGGCAAGGAATGTTTATATTGTAGATGGTAGTCGCAGCCCGCAGTTAAAGGCGCGTGGGCGTCAGGGGCTATTTAGTGCGAGTGACCTTGCCGTGCAATCAGCGAAGCCATTGTTGCTCAGGAATGCCGCGCTGTTTGAACATATCGATGAGGTCATTCTCGGCTGTATCATGCCCGGCCCCGATGAAGCCAATATCGCACGCGTGGTTTCACTGCGTCTTGGCATTCCATTGAGTGTACCGGCATGGACAGTGCAACGTAACTGCGCCTCGGGTATGCAGTCGATTGATTCGGCCTATCACAACATTCAGAGTGGTCTGTCTGACATTGTCCTGGCTGGTGGTGTCGAGGCCATGAGCCGTGCGCCAGTATTGCACAATGATCAGATGGTCAACTGGCTGGGTGGGCTGGCCAGTGCAAAAACACCCGTGCTAAAAATAAAACAGTTATTCAAACTACGTCCTGCTTACTTCAAACCGGTGATTGCCCTGCTACGTGGGCTGACTGACCCAGTTGTGGGCTTGAATATGGGGCAGACCGCCGAAGAAATTGCTTATCGATTTGATATTAGCCGCAAGCAGATGGATGAGTTTGCTGTAGCCAGTCACCAGCGTCTGGCCAGGGCCTATGATGAAGGTGTTATGGATGAGGTTGAAGTTTTGTACGATACCAATGGTAACTGCTACGAGCAGGATGATGGACTGCGTCGTGATTCCAGTCTCGAAAGTCTGGCGCGCCTGCGCTCTGCCTTCGATAAACAGTACGGTAATGTAACAGCGGGTAACAGTGCGCAAATTACCGATGGTGCCAGCTGGGTATTACTCGCCAGTGAAAAGGCGGTAAAAAAATATAATTTATCAACCATCGCAAAAATTACCGATAGCCAGTGGGCAGGTCTTGATCCGGCTGTCATGGGTATGGGACCGATACATGCGATGACGCCGATTATGAAGCGTAAAAAACTTTCTATCAAAGATATTGATTACTGGGAGATCAACGAGGCCTTTGCTGCACAGGTGCTTGGTTGTGTGGCTGCATGGAATACAAAAGATTATTGCGCTCAGTATTTGAATTTAAAATCTGCTATCGGTGAGATACCACATGAGCGTCTTAATATTGATGGTGGTGGTATCAGTCTTGGTCATCCTGTTGGTGCCAGTGGTGCGCGTATTGTGTTGCACCTGGCAAAAATACTGGAAAGAAAAAATGCAAAACGTGGCATCGCCAGTTTGTGTATTGGTGGTGGTCAGGGTGGCGCCATGTTGATTGAGCGCGAAGACTAACTGGATACTGCAATGAGCAAAAAAGCAAAGACATATAAACACTGGAAGCTCGAATACGATAAGGCGGATATTTTATGGCTGCACCTAGATGCGGCTGATTCAAGCGTTAACCTGTTATCTGCACAGGTGTTCGAAGAGCTCAATTTAATACTCAATGACCTGGCTACTGATTTGCCGACGGGTGTGGTTATTCTGTCAGACAAAAAAGACAGTTTTATTTATGGCGCCGACATCAAGGAATTTACTACCCTGGAGAATAAAGGCCAGGCTGCAGCGTTTCTTAAACGCGGCCATTCACTGATGAATAAACTTGAGGCCCTGCCTCGGCCTACTGTTAGTATGATTCATGGCATGTGCCTGGGCGGTGGTACTGAGTTATCACTCGCCTGCCGTTATCGAGTAATGTCGAGCGAAGACTACTCAAAAATAGGATTACCAGAAATCAAATTGGGCATCTTTCCCGGTTACGGCGGTACGGTGCGCTCGATTCGTCGAGCAGGACCTTTGCCTGCACTGGATATGATGTTGACCGGGCGCATGTTAACAGCCAGGGCTGCTAAAAAGATTGGGCTAATTGATGAGGCGGTACCACTGCGACAGCTTAAGCACGCTGCCAGGCGTTTTATTATGGAGGAGCCTAAAGCCAGGAAGCCTGGTCTACTGCAACGTCTTGCCAATCACAAATATCTTCGACCTTTAGTTGCCAAACAAATAAAAAAACAGGTAGCGAAAAAGGCCAGGCCTGAACATTACCCTGCGCCCTACCGTTTGATTGAACTCTGGCAGAACTATGCCGATACACCCGGAGAAATGCTCAGGCAGGAAATTAACGAGGTTTCACAACTGGCGACCAGTAAGACTGCACGCAATCTGGTGCGTGTGTTTTTTCTACAGGAGGCATTGAAAAAATACGGTAAGCAGGTCGAATACAAGGCAAAGCACGTGCATGTGATTGGCGGCGGTATTATGGGCGGTGATATTGCCGCCTGGTGCGCGATTAGAGGTTATAGCGTAACGGTACAGGATCAGTCCCCGGAGCGGTTAGCAAAAACCGCGCAGCGAGCCATGCAGTCGTTCAAAAAGAAATTTAAAAAAGACAGGCGCGCCATCGTTGCTGCGAATGATCGCCTGATGATGGATCATAGAGGTATCGGTGTTGCACAGGCCGATATAGTCATCGAGGCGATCTTTGAAGATGTCGATGTTAAGCAAGAGCTCTATAAGGGCATTGAGCCGCGCATGAAGCCGGGTGCTATACTTGCTACTAACACCTCCAGCATTATGCTCGAAGACCTGGCCTCTGCCCTGGAAAATCCTGGCCGACTCGTTGGACTACATTTTTTCAACCCGGTTGCACTGATGCCACTGGTGGAAATCATTCATGGTGACAATACCGACGAAACGATTCTGCAACAGGTCGCCGCATTTGCCCGTGATATTGGCAAGTTACCGCTGCCTGTTAAGAGCTCGCCCGGATTTTTAGTCAATCGAATATTGATGCCCTACCTGCTCGAGGCCGTGATGATGGTCGATGAAGGCATTGCGCCCGAATCGATTGATAAGGCGGCCACGGATTTTGGCATGCCTATGGGGCCTATTGAACTGGCAGATACCGTTGGACTCGATATCTGCAAAAATGTCGCCAGCATTTTATCTAAAACCATGAATGTAGAGTTACCAAAGAACCTGGAGCGCATCGTTAAGTCAGGTCATCTGGGTAAAAAAACAGGATCGGGTTTTTATCAATACAAAAAAGGCAAAATTCAGAAAAATAAAAAGATACAACACGGCAACCTTCAGGTATTGCAGGATCGCCTGGTGTTAAAGCTATTGAATGAGTCGGTGGCGTGCGTGCGCGAAGGTATTGTTGAAAACGAGGATATGATTGATGCAGGTGTTATTTTTGGCACTGGTTTTGCGCCGTTCCGATCTGGCACGATGCATCACATTCAGGAGGTTGGTGTTGCTGGCATCATCGAAAAAATGCAGGCATTCGAAAAGCATTTTGGTGATCGCTTTAAACCGGACATGTACTGGCAAAAATTAATGAAAAAATAAACGCCGGTAATAGATTTGACGCCTTATACCCTCCAGTTAATTTCAGCCTGCCCGCTCTGCTTTAAAAAATGATTAATCTTTGAGAATGGACGGCTTCCCAGGAAACCGCGATAGGCTGACAGTGGCGAAGGATGTGGCGCGCGGATGATCAGGTGATGGGGCGCATCAATGATGGCACCTTTTTTTTGCGCATATGAACCCCAAAGTACAAAGATAATGGGACGTTGCTGTGCGTTGAGTACCGAAATAATTTTATCAGTAAAGGTTTCCCAGCCTTTGCCCTGATGTGAATTAGGTTGACCACTTTCGACAGTTAAAACACTATTGAGTAGCAGTACGCCCTGGTTCGCCCAGCTCTGTAAATAGCCGTGCTGGTTTTCAATGCCCAGGTCGTCCTTCAGCTCACTGAAAATATTGATCAGTGACTTGGCCAGCGGTTTTACCTCGGGCAATACTGAAAAGCACAGGCCATGCGCGTGCCCCGGTGTTGGATAGGGATCCTGACCTAGAATTACTACTTTAACCTGATCCAGTGGTGTACTGTTGAGTGCATTAAACCAGAGACTGGAGTGTGGGAAAATCACTTTGCCCTTATCTTTTTCCAAACGCAAAAAGGCCTTAAGCGATTTCATGTAATCTTTTTCAAACTCGGGCAAGAGCTGTTCAGCCCAGCTCTGGTCAAAGGGTAGCTGATCCATTGTTATTGCCTGTTACCAAACAAATGATAGTAATTATCTTTTGAAATTTGTGCGATGTGTTCAACGCTGGTGTTGCGCACCTTGGCCAGTGTCTCTGCAACATGCCTGACTAGTGCGGGTGTGTTCTGTTTGCCGCGGTGTGGTACCGGTGCAAGGTAAGGCGCGTCAGTTTCAATTAATAGCTGCTCATCGGGTACCTGTCGGGCAACCTCGCGTAACGCATCGGCATTTTTAAACGTGGTGATACCTGAAAACGAAATCATAAAACCGAGTTCCAGTGCCTTTTCGGCAAAGTCCATGGTTTCGGTAAAGCAATGGATCACGCCACTGCACTTTTCTGCGTTCTCACTGCGCAGAATATCGAGTGTGTCTTGCCCTGCATCTCGGGTGTGGACGATGACGGGTTTGTTCAGGTCATTGGCAACCTGTATGTGGCTGCGAAAATAATCTATCTGTTGCTGGTTATCACCCTTGTGGTAGTAGTAGTCGAGACCGGTCTCGCCGATGGCGACGACTTTGGGGTTGGTGGCCAGTGTCTTTAGCTGATCAAGATCGAGCGGTGCATCCTGGTTATGCATCGGGTGGACACCGACAGAGATCGATATCTGTGGGTATTTTTCTACCAGTGCGAGCATCGCCGGGTATTTGTCGAGATCGATTGAGACACAGAGCATGCGCTCGATGTCGGCCTCGGAGGTTTTCTGGATTAGCTTGTCAAAACTGCCATCAAAATCGGCAAGGTCAATGCAATCCAGATGGCAGTGAGAATCTACAAACAACTTGAAACAGCTTTGCGGTGTGTTTTACATCGTGTGGGTAACACGATCGGCTTTCATGGCACCTGCGAGATGCGTTTCGATTTTGTTGCGGGTTGTGCCCTTGTCCTGTGGTGCAAACTGTACGCCGATACCACGGGCACGGTTACCCTGTGCACCCATCGGTGTAATCCAGATGATTTTGCCGGCGACGGGAATGCGGTCACTGTCTTCCATTAGCGTCAGCAGCATAAAGACTTCGTCACCGATGTTGTATTCCTTATTTGTCGGGATGAACAGGCCACCGTTTTTGACGAAGGGCATGTAGGAGGCGTAAAGAGACACCTTGTCTTTAATGCTCAGTGAAAGCATACCGGGGCGTGCATTGGTTGCGCTCATTGTTTTTGTCCTATGTATTTCGTGTTCGTCATAAAGCGTCCCAAGATATTAGCAGATTCTCCCAGAGTAGTTGTGGATTCAGTGCAATACTTTCCTTTCTAATATACTCAATGACCTGATCATGAAAGATAAAAACTCTTTTTAAATCAGCTTTTTGTGCCATTTTCTTCAGGTATGGTCGATTTTTTTCGTTGATAATACCCGCTTCAAGCCCCGTATTCTTCAGGCGAACCAGATCACTGACCCAGTCAAGTAGCCAGCCGAGGCTAATGTCCTTGGGCAGGTCGGCCAGTTGTGCCGCATAGCTGAGTGAAGTCTCACCGTTGATACCGGCGATCAGGGCCTTTGCCAACAGGTCTCGCTGTTCTATGGCCTCTTCCTGTTGTCTGAGTGCCAGCAGGGGTGCGCCATGGGCGTATTTAAGTGCGATTTCGGCGGATTTCAGGCCCTGTGCCTGTAGCCACTGCAGGGCAATGTCCTGGTTGGGCTGGGGAAAACGCAGCGACTGGCAGCGGCTGCGTATGGTGATTGGCAGGCGGAATGGCCGTGAGGTAACGAGGACGATCAAAGTCCGCTCACCCGGCTCCTCAAGCGTTTTCAGCAATGCATTTGCTGCCTGCACCAGCATCCTGTCGGCATTTTCGATGACGGCAATGCGATAGCCCTCAAACTGGCTGGTTGACGAGAGTTTATTACACAGCTGCCTGATGGTATCGATACGAATATTGAGTACCGGCTTTTTGCTTTTCGTGTTTTCCGGTGGTGCCGGTTGAATCAGTGCAAGATCGGGGTGGGTTTCAGCTGCGATCAGCTGACAGGCGCTGCAGCGACCACAGGCCTCACCATTTTCTGCCGGTTGCTGGCATAGCATGGCTGCAGACAGCGCCTGGGCAAAATCAGCCTTGCCACTACCCTCCTCACCGTACAACAGGATGGCATGCGGCATGCGCTGTGCCTGTTTCAGCTGCATCAGTATGCGCCATTGCTCCTGTTGCCATGGATAGATCATGGTTAAACAATACCCCTGTCTTCTAACTGCTGTTTAATCTGCGCCTGTACCTGTTCGAGCGGTAGGCTCGCATCCACCGTACAAATTCGGTCAGGATGCTGTCTGGCCAGATCGAGATAGGCATTACGCACACGATCGAAGAAATCATTTTTTTCCTGTTCTATACGATCAGGTGTGCTACGTTTACCGGCACGTTCTCGACCTACTTCCACAGGGGCATCGAGAATAATGGTCAGGTCAGGACGTAATGCGCCCTGTACGTAGTTTTCCAGGTCAGTAATTTTTGAGACATCCAGCTGACGCCCGCCGCCCTGGTAGGCATAAGTCGCCTCAGTAAAGCGGTCACAGAGTACATATTTACCGTCGTTCAGCGCGGGTTGTATTACCTTGTTGATATGTTCAGCACGTGCAGCAAACATCAACAGTAGTTCTGCATCATTGCTCATCTTTTCATTGGAGTGCTGTAGTAGTAATTCGCGTAGCGATTCACCCAGTGGTGTACCACCAGGTTCACGGGTGACGATACACTGTTTGCCGGTCTGTTCCAGTAGTTCACGGATGTAATCGCGGTTACTGGTTTTGCCAACGCCTTCTATGCCTTCAAGCGTAATAAATTTACTCATGCTATTTTGTTATTTTTCTGCGTTTTCTCTGATACAGGTCGACGGCTTTATTATGTTCTTCAAGTGTACTCGAAAACTTGTGGCGACCAGAATTATCGTTGATCGCAACAAAATAAAGGTAATCAGACTTTTCAGGATGCATTACCGCCTTTAGTGCACCCAGACCTGGCATTGCAATTGGTGTCGGTGGCAGACCTTTTCGAGTGTAGGTATTGTAAGGCGTGTCATTGCGCAGGTCACGGAAGCGAATATCGCCATCGTAGCTGTCGCCAAGACCATAAATAACCGTTGGGTCTGTTTGCAGGCGCATATTTCTGCGTAGGCGATTAATGAAGACACCGGCAATCAAGGTACGCTCTTCAGCAACAGCGCTCTCCTTCTCAACGATTGAGGCCATTATCAGGGCCTGATAAGGTGATTCAAATGGCAGTTCTTTATCGCGTTGCTGCCACAGATTATCAAGATGGCTTTGCATCTGTGTATAAGCACGTTTAAGAATATTGATATCACTGATATTTTTATGAAAGTAGTAGGTGTCAGGAAAAAACAGGCCTTCGGGGTGATCGTATGAAATATTTAGTTGCTGAAGAATCTGCTTGTGATCAAGCCCGGCGAGCTGATGATCGATCGCCTCATTATCTGAAATCGCTTGCATGAACTGTTTAAAGGTCCAGCCCTCGAGTAACTGTAATGGATACTGACGGACGTGGCCGGTAGTGATATCACTGAGTAACTGCGATAAGGTCATTGCAGGGTGCACAGTATATTCGCCTACCTGAAGACGTTTGGCATCACCATTGAGCCGTGACCATAATATTAGAAGCTCTGGATGATCAATTAAACCGAGCTGTTCCAGTTGTCGGGTTAAACTGCGAATGGTTGCACCCGGTTTGAGTTCGACGATCTGCTCCTGGTCCAGGTAATTGGGTGTCTCCATAACCTGCTTAGTTAGAAAACATAACGATGCAAGTATCGCCAGGGAAACCAGCAGCATAACAATGATAATTTTATTACGGCTTAAAGTTTTTTTCATTGCGCTTGCATTCGCTTTTTGAGGGCTTGCGATATTTTTTTAGTTATATCACCGACGTGATAATTTTTGTCTGCCAGTGACTTCACTGGCCAGATGCCAATCAGGCTGTTACAGATAAAAATCTCATCCATTTCAGTCATGTCTGATTTAGTAATATCTGTGACAAAGGTATCGATATCGTATTTCTGTGCAATAGACAAAACCTGTGAACGAATAATGCCATCGATGCCGCAATCATCAAGTAATGGTGTAAATAGTTGTTTCTGCTTTACCACAAAGACATTACTCATTGTACCCTCAACGATATTTTCGTTTTCATCGAGCATAAGGCCTTCCTGGTACTCATCATGCCATTCATTTCTGGCCAGCACGTTGTCAAGGCGGTTCAGGTGTTTAATGCCGGCGAGGTTCCTGTTTCTGGAAATAGTGTGCGAGCAATAACAGGTATCAATGCCACTGGTGTTATTGGTGTCAGGGTACTTTGGTAGGTCACTCAGGATCACGATACGCGTGGGATGTTGTGGTGATGGTGATAAATATCCCCGCTCACCCTGGCCACGGGTCAGTATCAGTTTAATGACGCAGTTGGATATTTTATGTTGCGCCAGCATCGTATTGACATCAGTACTGAAATGATCGATGGCACTGGTATCTATATACAATCGTTCTGCGCCACTTCTCATGCGCTCAATATGCTCATCCCAGAATTGTATATGGTTATCGATACAGGCAATGGTTTCAAACAGGCCATCGCCATAGTGCAGCCCCCTGTCCATGACAGGTAGATATTCCGCAGTAATACCATTAATTGTGATATGTCGCATATTAAGTTTTCAAGTTAAAAATATTCACCAGTCCCCTGGCCTTGGCACGTGTCTCGTCCAGTTCGCGTAAGGGATCAGAATCGGCAACAATACCACCGCCTGCCCTGAAACTAATTTTATTTCCTGCCCTAAGCATGGTTCGAATCAGGATATTAAGATCCATGCTGCCATCACGATTGATGTAACCAACGGAGCCAGTATAAGCGCCACGTTGTTCCTGTTCCATCTCGATTAATATTTCCATGCATCGTACTTTAGGGCAACCGGTAATTGTACCGCCGGGAAATACGGCCCTGATTACATCAATCGGCGTT
>Ga0224501_10002881_pt1 | contig 13551 bp, 12 predicted proteins | sample SF_Oct11_sed_USG_4_FD_169105 | JGI IMG/M metagenome (GOLD analysis project Ga0224501, IMG submission 169105) | Sediment microbial communities from San Francisco Bay, California, United States - SF_Oct11_sed_USGS_8_1 | ecosystem: Environmental > Aquatic > Marine > Sediment | place: USA...
TGAATGGTACATAAATCGTATCACACAGCCATGGACTAACCTCCTCTAACGGGCACATCACGGCAATCTCAGAATCAAGTCTGCAGCTTATTATATCTATGCATGTCAATGAACATTGACTAGCGGACTGGTGTACATTTTCAAACAGGACTTTTCTCTTAACAATACTATCCCATAAAATAACGTTAACCTAACCTACCCTGAAATGATGTTTTATACTTCAAATCTTACATTATTCTCAACGAAGGGAAGAAGTTGGGAGACCGGGTGCAAGATATTCAGTTTTGGGAGGGAGAGCTGACCAATGAGACAGACAAACTTCTTCACGAAATGGAATTTCTGCAGAAGGGCAAGAAAGCCTTAGAAACTTTCCTCAAAGAGACTGATAATCAGCTACATATAGCTCAGGAGAGCCTCTATAATCGAGAAAAGAGACAAGGTTGGTAATTCTGAAATTTCTCTCCCCCCCCCCCGCATTAACCTCCAACTGTCTTGAAGACTCATGTCTTTACCACTGGGTTGAGGCCATCCATGGTGTGCTAAGAAGGTTGTAAGGCTTATGCTCACTCACTTATTTAAACTAATTCACATACAAAAGGCCTGTGATCAAGTACCTGGGTCTCCTTCAATCCGAAGGGCGATTGGCATTCTTATGACATAACTGGCGATATTCATTCAAATAAAATTGCATTAAGTTCTATCGCCATTAGATAGTGCATCCCATCTCTTTATTGCTACAATAAGCTAAGGCCTACTTGGAATACTTAGATTTCGATTTATTTCTATTGATCAGTCAGTGATGGTATATGGTATTGTGATCGTAAAGTGATGGGGTTTGTGCTTCCTGCTTGGTCATGTGCAGCTGTGTTTACTAATTATGGAGTATTGACAACTATCGACCATTTAATTATCTTTCTGATTTTGCCGAAAGATGGCTGGAAGATGTCTACACATGTGGAATCGTTTCTCTATCAGACCAACCGGCCATTCAAAAGATATGCTCAAAAATCCAAATGCTCTATACATGTTTATCATTGAATGAGCACACCTGGTTCCGTATGAAAATCTTAGCAGCCTCTGACACTGAATCCGATTGCGCAATACGCTGCACTTGGGTGTTGTCCCCCAATGAGTATAAGTTAGCAAAATGCATATATAATAAGTATCCAGTGAGACCAATGTATAAAGGCATGTTTAAAACTCAAGTAGTATTTTAAGCTTTTGGTTTCTGGTAAAACCTTACGTATGTGAATTATTATAAAGTTATAATTTGTTAGCTATAGCCTACCTGATCGAAACTATAAGCTAGGTAAAAACCAAAGGCTATATCCGAAACAATGACGTAAGCTGATACTGTTACTGGTTTCAGGGATTGTTGATGATATAATCTACAGCCCACTGTTCTTGCAGGAATAGATTTGGTACACGATGAGCCTGAACAGTCATTACTGGTAGAGGTGGACAAGATCAGACGAGCACAAGATATGGGACGTGCTCATTTAAATAAAGGTATGTACACTGAACGGTCTTAATGGTGTGTTCAGACAAACTGGGTTAGAAAGGGCCCTCTGAGTATTCAAATTCAGACAGCTGATGCACCGGGCAAATAATTCTAATGGCATGATTCGGATTTCCCCTGAATACAAATTCGTAATCTGGAAACTTTCTGATTTGCCCTACACATAATATTTCATCTGATTTGACGTAGCAAATGCCCAGCTGAGTGTATTGCGTGCTACTCAACATGAAATGGAGAAAGATATCAAAGATAAACACATCGCGGGCACTGTGGATACTACAGCCATGAATCTCAAGGATACATCGAGGTCAGCTGACAGCCATAATGTTAAAATCGTAGTTTTTTCTTGCAATCTTGGTCTCAAAAAACCTTTGGCAGGGCAAAGCTGGACAAATACTATTGTATACCTATGAGTAGTACCACATGAGACCAAGTAACCCACACAGGAAGTCACTTTTTATATGGATAGACAATCACTGGTCTCAAGATCAAACCAACTGATCAGCTAACATTAGACTGACATTATGATAAAACGTAAACTTCACAGGAGTCGCTATAATCACATCATGAGTTGTCTTACCTTTATGTTAAAAGGTAGACAACTCCACGTCAGCATGCATATAGCGCAACTTTGTCTACCTTTTGCACAAAATTCGTAATGAGTTCAACGAATCTGATCTCAGAACTATCCACATTTTAAACTTAAGGTTCATGAAGCTCATCGCTCAGTCATGAGGACTTTAGGCCAAGGCATGCTCAGCTTACCACAGTGACATTATGTCACGAGCCTGCTTAGTTTAACAGGCAGTTGGAGGTCTTTGTCTGCAGTCTGTGTAACCACTGGCACTGGGTTGCCTCTTCAATGAAAATAGCGGCTTTACAGTATCATTGCTCCACCTCATATAGTGAGGCCAGTTTTGTTTTTGAGCTAGGATAAATGTGAGGAGCTCACACTCACAACGGGAGCCCGCAAAGACCAGGATTCAAACACAGATTCTAACGATTGTGAGCCCAGCGCTCTACCATTGACCTATCCCACTACACAAAGTCATTTATGTATTTTGTTGCAGAGGTTTGGGCCTGCATAGAGGAGTAGAGAGAATTGATAACACAGTAACGGTTCCGGAGAGCTGGGCAGAATTCACCAATGGTAACATAAAGAGATCTCAGGCAGAAAGAGGAGCAAGTAAGCAAATGAGAAATGACATTCAGAGTATGCTGAACGGAGCGGGAGAGGACCTCTGGAAACAATGGAATAAGGTACGTAGAGCTACCGTGTACCAAGAGGATACATTCGAACTTCTGATTCCATTCCAACAAAGTGTATGAAGCTCATCAAATGGTAGCCGACAGGACATTGAATATATTTGAGATCTCTCAAATGCATGGTCTGGTCAGATATCAGAGATTTTTGTTAGCAAGCAATGGAATCAATAATTAAGATCTACCGGCGCTAGACAATGAGTTTGCTAGACTATTCAAGATCTCCAGAGAGATGTCTAGCATTCTTTTTCTTGACACAGTACGTACGCAAGCTCACGAAGATAGAGGAACCTTTTTTGTCGGCTACAAGTACTTGGTTGTTCTTTTAACAGACCTTTTAAGCTTGAGTATTGTTGGGGCAGTAGGAAATAGGAATCAAGTGAAGGGCGTATTTTTATGGTGTGCACTCAAATCCCTAAGACTTGAACTTCGAACCTTTTGTGAGCCAAATGAAATGCTAGTAAACATTGAGTTGCAGGTGAATGTGGAGTTGACGAGAAGGATTCGGGAGACAATGGAGGCAAGAAATAAGATCCAACATCACCTGGGAGGCACATTACAGGAGATCTTCAACACAGAGCAAAATATAGAGTTCCTGAAAAAGTCTATCAGTGACAAAATCAATCCACTCAAGGTGCGAGAGATTATTTTCCCAACCCCATGATCATAAACACCATAGAGTAACCTTCTGGATGAGACACATGGGTGCAAGCAAACAGTTCCGGAAATACTCTACATGGGAAACACCGAGTCCAATCTTAGCTGTATTATACTGACACTGGTCATGATATGAAACGGAAAAACTATAAAATAACTGATTGAGCCTCGAGAGCCGACTTAAAATAGTCTCAAACGCATTTTCTCGCACATATAGGTTGCGACAACGCGATTGGAGACGAGGCTTCACCGTCCCAACATGGAGGCATGTCGTGATGCCGCCCAGTGCAGAATGGCACAGGAAGTCTATGAATTGGATGAGTCCATTGAGGCTCTGACAAATCAGCTTAGAGCTGCTGAAAACCAAATGCAAGCTTTGCAGGTATGTGAAGCTGTCTTGGTAGTTACTGTTGGTTTATTTGGAGGGAATAAATTCTATAATATTGGCAACATGATGCAGTGACAAACCTCATATCAGTGTATCGATCAGTGTATGGTGTACAGCGTGTTATTGACATAGTGGTAAGCGTGCTGGCCCAAGAGTCCTTGGTTCAAATTTCAGTCTGTCACGGAGATTAGCAATTATTATTAGTGCGAGATGGCAATGCAAGCAATTGATAGACCATGGTAATGGATCCCATTCCAAGACTAGTATGATTCTGTATGATGATGCACTGTCTGGACTTTCCACTTTCTCTCTTTTTTTCAGAGAAAACGATCAGCCCTGGAGCATGATTTAGCCATAAAGAATGGCACCATCTTTATTGACAGAGAGAAATGTATGGGTATGAGACGTACTTATCCATTACAACAAAGATTTTGGCGACTAGTGTAACTGTAAACACACAACAAAAAATAAACGAACAGTTACATTTATTTTTCTGTTTTTTGTCTGAATAGTTAGTACAATTTTATCCCCTGGGTATACAGCGTTTTGAAAATACAAAATGGTTATAAAACACTAACATGCGGGAAATCAACTTATAATGGGAAATACTAATACATGTATGCGTTGGGTAAAATGTCCCCACACCCTGATGGCTACTGCATCTGTGTTGGCAGTCAGGAGTCTGATTTTAGCAAATTTTCTAGCACTACGAATGACTACCAGTCAGCTTTCAATACTTTGCGTGGGAATTTCTACACGCCTACAGCGATATGGGATAGCATTCTATGCATCAGCGGCACTCATGGCAGGTGTCTCATTCTGCAGCTTATCTTCAACCGATGTTTCAATTGGTCGGCTCTCTTGCAGACTTGCGGTGGGGAGTGGTGGCACTGCCTCACTATTAGGATCAAATAGCTAAAATAAATTGCGCGATATTATCTTCTGCAAATCGACGTACACAGACATAATATATAAATGTGCATGGATGCATAAATGCTCATAGAGCTGTTAGTATATTAGGGAAGAGGTGGCCTATGGATGGAAATCAGTTTTGATTGAGGATCTACCTTCATGGAGCCGGACGTTTTTCAGTGGTCACACTCACGCATCAGTCACGATTGACTAACCGACCACATAGAAAGCGAATGTTAGAGAAAAGAGTCACACTTGCAGCTCATACATCGACAGTATTAGCGATCAGGACAAGTTAGCTCAGCTTGACTGGCAAATGAAACAGAGACCCAACTGACAAGGAGAGGGTTTTTCTCGTATGACGCCTTCGTTTTTATGATGAGGCTGCCAGGTTAGGTACTTGGTTTCTTTTACCAATTACGATTTAGCATAGAGCACCATGAGTGGGACAGTACCACTGTTCCACCTCATAGTGAGGCTTGTTCTTTGAATTTACGTCCAGTCTCTGATGAGCTTTCTGTGATTTAGCTTTCATTAGTGACTGTCACCGGCTTTTCAGCTTGTTTTTTCAACCCCATAGTGTTTTTTCAACCCCAGCAGACCAAATAGCGTAAGGAGAGTACTAAGTTGCCGACTTTTAGGTAGGTTCCACCAGTGACATGCTGCCACCGTTCCCATTAAATGGTGTCATAGAGATAAAGCTCGACTACGGTATATTATCACCGAATGAAGAACCACGAAGTGAAATGTTACCTGGTCAATGGTTTGTTTCGGCAACTCAGCTAAGGCTTTACTCATCAAGAGGTCCTTCAGTCCTGTAATATCCAGATCCATTCCCATAACCACCTCCTCCAATTCTGACTTCACCTGAGCTGTAACCACAAATATATTGCAATTAACATGAATCTGTGTAATATTGCCGACCTACATACAGTAGATGGACACACATCCTATATATCCCATATTCAAAACCATGTCTAGCAAGTCTTATTGATGTTATTTTCGTTGATTGATGCGGTTCTTGTTAATTGTCTATGAGGTGTTAGTTGACTAATAACCACACATAAACCAAGTTATTTAGTAAAATATGAGAGCTTCCGAATGGACTGGGATGATGGACTTGGATGATGCATGGAGGCGATGAATGTTCCTGGGAGGGCAGTTTTACTAACCTGGGCTGTTCTCGAAAATGGTTTTCGTAAGAACTGGAATTTTGAACGAACTGTCCGTGCAATCATTGTTCAGCTCCGACTGCAAATAAGCCAGATTGTGAAAGTGAGCTATTCACATCCAAAGCCCTAAACCCCTCCTCCCATCGCAGATGCGTTGCATTCATCATTCTAGAAGAGAGTATATGTAGTGTTTCCATTATGGTTTCTGCTTGTAACCCCGGAATTAAATGAAACCACAACAGTGGTGCCGCCACGGAAGTTTGAGCTGATGAGGTCTTGCTGAATCTGATTGCAATTAGAACTTTTCATATCTTTTTATCCTGAGGGAGGTCTTTCCTATCAGCTTACTCTTCATACACGCAGGCAGCAATCATAGTTTAATTGAATTGACAGAACTGTAACAGTGTGATAATTTTTTCATAGGAATATCATATGACCACAGCTACCAGGAGGAAGACATGCAATTATTGTATGATCAAACCAGTGGGTGAAATGAATTTGAGTATTCTAGGTCGCTGCTTGTATAAGGGCTTGAGCACACTGGAGCGAACGGTTCTACACGAAACACAGTATTCAATTTCACATATAGAAACTCCACTCAGCAGTTTACATTGATCAATCAGTGCCAGTGTGCCCGGTCTCTTATTTTCATATATTTGTGGCAAGCCTATGATGTTACGTTTTCACAGCTACATTGGCCGGATATGGCAGCAGCTTATAACAGCTACCTTCGATACCGCGAAAACACCAGCTATTTTGGGCGCTTGATATTGGATTTTTCACCATCAGTTGGGTGTGTAGAGTACAGAGTTAACAGCGGAGTCACCGGTAATACATATCGGGTCACTCTTAAACACAACCCAATTCTATGAGGATTCTTTTATGTCAGCAATTGGCCATTCAAGTGAGCCTCAGGCTTGTTCTGGAGCGGCATGTATTATACATGTGTAAGAATTACATGTTAGAAGCTCACACTCACAGGAAGTGGGAGCCCGGCTTGAGCAGGGTTTGAACCCAGCTTCTACAATCTTGAGCCAAGTGCTTGAGTCTCAGCTAACCCACTATTCTATGATATTGTCAAGCAGACTATCAAATGCTTAAAGGGGTCATGTCATTTCCAAAAGTGTTTTCACTTGTGTTCAGATTCTGAAGCCTACCATGAACAAATGGAAGCTTCGATATAGCTCTATCCAATGCGCGTCTTTGGAGCCCTCAGCGACGCACTTATCAGACCGTTGAAGCAACAGAATTGGCCCAGAGATAGGAAATTAACATAGGTGTTGGTGTTTGCATTGATTTCTCGGCTTACACGTCGATGTTTAGAAAAATCTCTAGCAGGTGTATACTAGACCTGTAGTTACACTAGTCTGAATAGAGAAAATATTCAACAACAAAAATAGAAATAGGGGTTCAGAGTGCGGTTGTCACCTCTTTTGCCATTTTGCACAATGATAGAGGCCCAAACGCAACAGCCTCTATTTAGGGCTAGGGAAAACCCGGCAAAGCACTTCTTATAACTTCAGTTTTCTCCAATATTTCGTTCAATTTTGAGTTCTACTCGATGTTATGAAGGGGTAAAGATCATCCAGCTACTAGGTTTTAGTAATTAGATCCTATTTTCTTTCTTTTTGGGCCATAGTTATCCGAGTGACTGATACTCGTTTTTATAAGACTATTCGCTATCGCCACAATGATTGCGGAGTTGCCTCCTTTTAAGAATGGGGAACACAACTCCGAAAGTGTGTCTACCCTCGACCGTGATATACCCCCTCTATTTCTATACTTTTGATGCACATTTTCTCTATTCAGACTTGTGTAACTAACAAACAAACTAACAAATGTAGTACATGCATCTGCAAGAGATTTTCTAATCAGCGAATAAGCCGAGAATTCCAAGCAAAGATTTAGGCAAACCCTGTTGCGTCGACAGTCTGAAAAGAGTGCGGTTGTGGGGTCTAAATATCTGCGATGGACAGGGCTATATCTAAGTTTCCATTTGAGCTGGGTATTTATTGGGCCCATATGTTCATGGTAGCTAGGCTTCAGAATTTACAAACAAGTGAAGATACAGGGCATAATTAAAGCAGTCTCATCCATAGAGTGCCAAGTCTATGGGGCAAACCATGGACCAACCTGAAAACAAGCCAAATTGGCTTAGTGACGTCATCCCTGTAAACCAAGATGGTCTTATCCTAGACGGAACAAACCTACCTGACAGAATTCCAAATAATTGGCGACAACGTGACAAAAGAAAAGGTCTAATGCAAAATCATGGGCGGAAATGAAAATACTAAAAGTGATAAACACTTACCTCAAGTCCAGCTTGTTTATCATTAGAGGATCTGAATCGTTTCATCACACGCTCTGGGCTGGACGGACAATACGCCAGTGACCTCTTCAAGAATGAACTTCTTCGTATTCCTGCCATCGTCATTAGAAAGTTAACCAACTGAAAGCAAAAAGACCATGTTGAGCCTTGGGGCTATAAGAAATTAAGACTTAGGAGTTGAATTCAAATAGTAATTCAAATTTGCAAGGTCGCATGGATATCATGGTTGGATCCGGGTACAGATTCATAACTTTGAATCTTACACGGAGATATCAGTACTGAACTTGCATCAGATCTATCGAACAGACATTAAGCAAATATACATGTATCTTGAGGGTATAGTGCGATACCTCAGCGGTAGAGTGGCCTGGCAATTCTGGGATCAAATCCCGCCCCAAGTGCATGTGAGCCTGAAGATGTTAGGTCGAATCAAAAGCACAGCCGTTTGAAATCAGCATTAACAGCCTCGGACACGGAATCTGATTACACAATACGCTGCTCTTGGGTGTTGCCACTCCTCCTGTGCATGCATAACAGGTCTCCAGAAAGAGATCAATATATAAGGGCATGCTAAAAACTTTAATGCAAAAGCCTTGTTTTCACCAGAGTGAGAGTGAACCTCTTCCTGTACAGGGCCCTGCCCCTTTCTAAAGTTTCCTGTGGGGAGTACTCCCCCAAGTTATTGCAAGTAATGACACTGATCCGGCTGTGGCACTCCATGCTAGACTGTAACTGGTAACACAAAGCAAATATCTAACCAGACAGTTTCATAATAACAGTGAAGATGGATTTTGAGGGCATACCTTATCAAGAATGGTCTGTTGCTGTCGGACCTTAAGTTGTATCCAGCCGACGCTGTCATACAGTTCACTATTCTCCCGACGAATCTGACTTATTTGCTCTAGAATATCGAGCTGTGCACTCTGCATGTCTCGAATATCCCTGAGAACATCTCGAACCTTATCCTTGTGTCGACAAGGCGGTACTAACTTCTATGACAGTGAATAAATGCAAGCATAAGGAGCTTAAACTTTTAAGGCCTAAATATCTAACCGAAAGTTTATGCTCAGTTCAGCAGGTTGACAAATCAAGAGCCCCTAAATTTTGAACTCTGTACTGTACACCAAAAATATCAACTGTACTGACTCAGGGCAACTAAAAGAGGACATGGTAGGTTTTGAACTGATTTCACTCAAGCAAACAAAATATTCGGCAAATGCAGTCACTCAGTGGTCCAGGATGCGCATAGCATACCTCTAGTGATCCAGAAGGTTGCGCATCATCATCCCTAGAGAAATGCTCAAGAACAGCAGACATCCCTTTCTGACAGAAAGCTACAGCCAAAGCACACGTCAGTTCGTAGTCACACTCAGGAATGATAAACTAGTTACCACAGGATAAATGTGTGATATTATAGCATGGCAGGTGTGACAAGTACCCAACCCAGCCTGCATAATCATATTGACTATGCATCACATGGACAGAACAGCTCATTGATTAAGGGTGGTGGCCCTGAAAAGGGCCGTTGGGACTCTGGATGCCGGTAAAGCCTAGCCTTATGCTCTTTCGCCGCGGATTCTTCTGGCAAGCTGGATGTCCTTGGGCATGATAGTGACTCTCTTAGCATGGATGGCACACAGATTGGTGTCCTCAAACAGACCAACAAGGTAAGCCTCACTGGACTCCTGCAGGGCCATGACAGCAGAGCTCTGGAATCTCAGATCAGTCTTGAAGTCTTGGGCAATTTCACGGACAAGGCGTTGGAATGGCAGCTTCCTGATGAGCAGCTCGGTTGATTTCTGATATCTTCTGATCTCACGAAGAGCTACAGTTCCAGGCCTGTATCTGTGTGGTTTCTTCACTCCTCCAGTAGCTGGGGCACTCTTGCGAGCAGCCTTGGTGGCCAGCTGCTTTCTTGGAGCCTTTCCTCCAGTCGATTTGCGAGCAGTCTGCTTCGTACGAGCCATGATTCACACTAAAGTCGAGTTTGTTGGGTGGAGAGAGCTCCCGCTTTATAAACTTGCCGCGCTCACAAATCCTCCAATCGGAAGAACTCCGACCGGCCTTTGGCTGGTATTTATTTAGGTCAACCCCGCTTATTCCGTGGCCCAGAGCCCTTTCTGCCGTGGCCAACCTTTAGAGCGCCGCGGTGTTTGATTGGGCAAGAAAATAAGTAGGTCTATTTATGGTTTTATATTACGTCCGTTTGTTTGGCTTAACTAATCGAACGACCAAGCTGGTCAACAACAGCTGCATCATGTCAGGACGAGGCAAAGGTGGCAAAGGGCTAGGAAAGGGAGGCGCCAAGCGTCACAGGAAAGTGCTTCGTGATAACATCCAGGGAATCACCAAGCCCGCTATTCGACGTCTCGCCCGCAGAGGTGGTGTTAAGCGGATCTCTGGTCTCATTTATGAGGAAACTCGTGGCGTTCTCAAAGTCTTCCTTGAGAATGTAATCCGTGATGCTGTCACCTACACTGAGCACGCGAAGAGAAAAACAGTCACCGCCATGGATGTAGTCTATGCTTTGAAGAGACAGGGCCGAACCCTCTATGGATTCGGTGGTTAATGCTTCGTCTCCACCCAATGGCCCTTTTTAGGGCCACCAAATAAAAACAAACGAGGTGTTCATGTCATTCCCTTCATTGGAGCCTTATTGCCGTTTGGGCTGCCTTGCTATTACATGTGATGTAGTGTAGTTGTCACTGGCATCGGTGGGCTCTGGGTGAGACGGGCATGGGGTGATAGGCGCTCGCCCCACATTGTGTTACTACATAATGCTCAGTTTTACTTCTAGTAGTTGGTTGGCGCATACTGCCTACTAAGGTGTGGAGAAAGGCGATGGGCTGTCATGATGCGGAAGCGTCCATTGTCCGGCTGACCTATACTCCATACCCCCTCCTAAAAAACCCGGGCCCATTTGTCTGCCTCCAGACGATCTGTGGAGGTATGCGACCATTTTTGTGAAAGGTTGATTGGGTTAAATCGGCCCGCTGGCTTGGGGTAGCGAGAAACTATGTACCCGATACTCGAAACCGTGTACCCTTGATTCCAGACACTACGGCAAGAAATTTGATACAGTGAAATGACCAATGCTTAAAATTTAAGATTGAACCCTTGACTTTGACTTGTCAAGCGGCTGAAGTCTGTAACGGATCGTTTGAACTCATAGCGGATGTTCTGGTAGAGTGGTCCCGACCCCAAGTCTCATTATACCAACCCTGTCTAGGCAGTAACTTCACTGGAGCTGCGTGGTCTTATAGTGTATTATTTACCGGACTCCTAGTGTACATATCTGGTACAGTTGGTTCAATTTGACTTCAATGGCGAGATAGATACTACTACATAATTACGATACGCAATAATGGCTCAATCTCCCCTCGATGACACCACACAGCCTGTGGACAGTGAGGCGGAAGGGCGAAGTCCAACCACGGACTTTGCTCTGAACTAATCAAACGATGTGCAGTGAAACTACCGCATCGCATCATGGTGTCAATTGATTCAATACAACGCGTAATCGTAACGCATTGGTCTCGGAGATGAGTAGAAAGTAAACTACCAAATTTCTCCGTTTGATGTAGCAGTAAGAGAAGGAAACGAACCTGAAACTTACAGATTCGTTTCCAGAAAGATAAAAGTGGTGCGGCTGATGGTCTATTATTTATACACTGAGAAATTGAAGAATTGGTTTAACACATTTTATTAATTACAACCAAAGTGCGCGCCCTGGGTGCTCCCAGAGCAAGGGATAAGAACCAACTCGTTTGAGCCAATGAGAGGCCCTGAAAAGGGCCGTTAATACGGGAATGGAGAGGTCGTTCATTTTTAGCCAGACTTCTTGTCCTTGGTCTTGCTTGGCAGGAGAACAGCCTGGATGTTGGGCAGCACACCACCCTGGGCAATGGTCACACCATTGAGTAGTCTGTTCAACTCTTCATCATTGCGGATAGCCAGCTGGAGATGTCTTGGAATGATTCTGGTCTTTTTATTGTCACGCGCAGCATTGCCAGCCAACTCCAACACTTCAGCAGCAAGGTACTCCATGACTGCAGCTAGATACACTGGAGCACCAGCTCCAACACGCTCGGCATAGTTGCCTTTCCTCAGAAGTCTATGGATTCTTCCGACTGGGAACTGGAGTCCAGCCCTTGATGATCTGGTTTTGCTCTTTCCTTTAGCTTTGCCTCCTTTACCGCGTCCAGACATGATTAGCCACAAAGAGCAGATTGAAAAGTCGGCAAATACTCGGCCGAATGACCGACTGCTGGACTCATTTGGTTTTATATCTAGTTTCTAGGGTTGAAAGTTAACCAATCATAGCGCTACAGTTGTGCGCTCTCGAACAACCCCTTAATTTGCATCAAATCAATATTCGAGCGAGCCAGAGCAACCCGCTCATTTGCATATCACCGACTACTATTAAAAGGGATCGAGCGTACTGGTCATTCGTCATTTGATCCAGGAAAACCATGCCGCCTAAAGTTAGTAGCAAAGGAGCCAAAAAAGCTGGCAAAGCCAAAGCTGCTCGCACTGGAGACAAGAAGAAGAAAAGGAAGAGGAAGGAAAGTTATGGCATCTACATCTACAAGGTGCTAAAACAGGTCCACCCAGACACTGGTGTTTCTAGCAAAGCCATGAGCATCATGAACAGCTTTGTCAATGATGTCTTCGAGAGAATTGCTGCTGAGGCTTCAAGGTTGGCTCACTACAACAAAAGATCCACTATTACCAGCCGAGAAGTGCAGACTGCAGTCCGTCTAATTCTGCCTGGAGAGTTGGCGAAGCATGCCGTCTCGGAGGGCACCAAGGCTGTCACCAAATACACCAGCTCGAAGTAGATGAACAGATCTAAATAGAAAGTAAAACCCCAAAGGCCCTTTTTAGGGCCACCCACTTGGTACACATGAGTTGTTCTTGACAAAGCTGCTGTGACTGTCACGGTGTGGTGTGTTAGTTTCAGTGATAAACATGGGTTTACACCAAAAAGCTGGAGTTTCAAATATCAGTTCAGTAGATGTGGTAGCCCTAATCCTAGCTTCAAAAACTATAAAGTATAGTCATCTTCATTCAATACTGAAGGGTAGACCAAAATTCAGCACAAACATGAACTCTGTTCCAGATAACTCGATGCGTGTTCTATGGTTCCGAGCGGCAGTGACCAATCAAAGCAGCGGTTTTCTTTATTTCGGTTCGATTTTCCGTTTTTAGGTCAAGGGCGAACTTGGTAGAGCGGCAATTTCGAAATTGTGCGGTCATGGGTTGCCGCTTACCTGACATTGAAGAAATAACATGCAGGATCGGCACTCTG
>Ga0224501_10002882_pt1 | contig 13548 bp, 10 predicted proteins | sample SF_Oct11_sed_USG_4_FD_169105 | JGI IMG/M metagenome (GOLD analysis project Ga0224501, IMG submission 169105) | Sediment microbial communities from San Francisco Bay, California, United States - SF_Oct11_sed_USGS_8_1 | ecosystem: Environmental > Aquatic > Marine > Sediment | place: USA...
ATATATACTAGCTCCTTTTTCAGGATCTGCTGAACAAAATGCGAAACACGGTGCTGAAGATAAGGTGCAGGCCAAGATGACTGCCATGAGAGACAGGATGAAGACTCGAGAAAAGAACAAACCCGAAATCTTTGAGATGATCCGGTAACATTTTATCACAGCTCTCCGTATCTATAGCATAGCTTCATGCATTTCATCCGTGGGTTAGAGTTTTAGGAGAAGATAACTCTATGATAAATAGCACTCTGTCAGCTCTGATCTCAATTCATATGTTGGTGGTCCTACCTACTGCATATCCTACCGGGTTTACGAGCAGCTGGTGTCAATAATTGGATGACTCCAACCAGTTCTGGGTTGTAATCTAGATTGTCCAAAGACGCATTTTCAAGTGGAGACTGCACTTTAATTGGTTCTGCACTTTAATTGGTTGATCTCATAACCTGAACTCTGTTAATGAGTCTTACGCATAATTTTGAAACGTTTAAAATACTTTAAACTTATGCTAATATGATTTTGTTCCTTTTTTATTAGGAATGTGTTCAAGGTTGACAATGTTTCAAGCGGAGACTGCTCTTTAATTGGTTCTGCACTTTAATTGGTTGATCTCATAACCTGAACTCTGTTAATGAGTCTTACGCATAATTTTGAAACGTTTAAAATACTTTAAACTTATGCTGATATGATTTTGTTCCTTTTTTATTAGGAATGTGTTCAAGGTTGACAATGCAACACATGTAGCTGCTATGGAGCAAGTAAAACAAAACGTGCTAGAGGGGACGTCTAACTGGTCTGCCAAGCTCGCTATCACAGGTAGATTGAGTGTCTCTGCCTTGTCTTCCCACACTCCAAGGGAGTTAACCTATGATGTCTTTGTATTACGCACAGATCAAATCGGCCAGCGACCTAACCATTCATGTGAATGTTTCCACATGGTAATGTGTGAGGATACAATAGAGGTGCCATAGAATGATATCCTGACATAACACCACGTGTTCAAGTATATGCTCAGTGCTATCACCCCTGTGTTGTGTTTCTATGATACATGTGCAGCTGTTCTTTATAATTTCTGTCAGTAAAGCAGGGATGGATATCTCCTCGCAAGCGAGGCCTGTGTAAGTAAAATTTGAGTACACGGGATCTGTACTCCAACAAGACCAGGCACAGCTAGGTCAATGTGTTCTTGGAGTCGTCTGGTCTTTAACCGACGGGTTTATGTGGTCGCACCACTTCCAGTGCCTAGTCTTCCTTTCAGCAGGATTTTATAACTCTGTAGTGCACAGAGCGTCGTCAGTCACAGGTTTCAGAGTTCGGTCAATAATGCCTCTTGAGCGTAGCTGACCGAAACTGATGGCGTTTCGAGTTCTGGTTCTGCCTCAATCTTTTGTTATCTGGAACACAGATGTGGTTTCAGGACACTAACCAGTTGAATCAAATTGCTGTGTGTCACTAAACTATGCTATAACTACGTTGAATTGATCCGCTGGTGTCCTGGGGTACGAAAGATAACCTGGTGCATGCCAATGATTTCATACGCTGATTACACCCGTCCTTGCTAGGATAACCTCACTCCACTAGGCTAGTCAGGCCTGTACACTAGTTTTGTCTTGACACAGTTGTCCCATCCATCTCTGCCAACTTATCAGCCATCTCATTCGCTTACAACCCGTTACAGTGAAGAGTGCTCAGGGATTGATCGGTAAAGACAAAACTGGTACATCAGATCCGTATGTTACCGTGCAAGTTGGAAGACTGAAAAAAAGAACAAAGACTGTACCCAAGGAGCTAAACCCTACATGGGAGGAGAAGTTTTTCTTGTGAGTTTTCACTCAATCAGTCATGTCTGGATCACTCCATAAGAAAACGCTAATCTTTATAATTTCCTGCATATTTGACAGCAGATAGACCACTAAGATTCTGGTTATCTGTATATAAAGACTCCAGACTCATATCTTTGTGATCTCCCATTGGTCAAATTGATGAAAACGGAGAAATAGAACTACGCGATTGCTTATAAACCTACTGGTTGAACAACTGAGCAACTTTTACAATATGAATCTCCAGCCACTTCTTCTGTGAGACTACTGACTGGCAGCGCCACTAACAAAATGCATTCTCTATTGAGAAGGAGTTTTTTATACTATAATTTACTTTGTGACTTGTTTTTGTAGTGAATGTCAAAATTCCTCCGACCGAATCAAAGTTCGAGTCTGGTATGTATATTTATCTCATTTCTCTCGTCAACCCCTCGTAGCGGTGGGTGATGTGATCACCGCTTGATATCTGAATGGTGTGCGTTAATCTCTCTGTTATTCAGGGATGAGGACGATGATCTTAAATCGAAAATTTTAAAGCAGCTTACTCCAGAATCGGATGATTTTCTTGGCCAGACTGTTATCGAAGTTCGAACGCTATCCGGGGAAATGGATGTATGGTATAACCTTGGTAGGTTCTCCCACTCCCCTTGTCATTCTTGCTGCATGCTTTGCTCAAATTAAAATGTCTCTACCGTCTGACTTATAGGGATGAAGACAATGACCTGCGATCTAAACTTAGATCCACGTTCACTTCACATGAGTCTGACGACTTTCTCGGTCAGACTATCATTGAAGTTCGAACGCTGAATGGTGAAATGGATGTCTGGTATAATCTAGGTAGAATGAGATATACCATCAGTTAATTTAGCTCTGCAATGTACACCTAATAACCTACGCGGAGAGTCGCTATTTCATGGTGCTTGCCACCAGCATGCATCGACTCTGCGCACGCTTCTCACTGTAATTCTCAATCGTAGTTATGATTTCCACTAATGTTAGAGGCACACTCAGTGTGACGCATGTTGATTCAGTTGTGTGGCACACTCGATCACGCCTCTCTCCTCTTAGCAATTCTGTTGTTTGCTAACTTTCCTCTGTCAGTAGTTGCTTGTGATTTTCCCACGCTTACTACTCACCGCATCGTAACGTCTACAAGAAAGCGAGCCCAAGTCATTTTGTGATTTATGTTTCCCTAGAAAAACGAACCGACAAATCAGCAGTAAGCGGCGCGATACGTCTGCACATTAGTGTGGAAATAAAAGGAGAGGAGAAGGTGGCACCTTATCATGTTCAGTACACTGCTCTTCATGAGGTTAGTGGTTGATCTCTGTAACTATATCTCTGTATGCACCAAAAACAACAAAGAATTGTCTACTCGGGCGCTTAGCCATCCTATTTATCAGACTAGAGGCTCGATCTGGAGTGGTAGAAGCTAGGAGTTCTCTGAGCAGCTCACAATGGGAGTTTGACATGACCAGGACTCAACCCAAGGATTGTTCAATCTTGAGCCAAGCACTGTCTAGTCACTGAGCAATCCCAGTATTGTAAAGTAATACAAGATTTGAAACATTTGTCAGCGTACTGTTTATTTTTAGAACATCTTTCACTACCTATGCGAGACATCAGGAGATGAGGTTAAGCTTCCCGATGAGAAGGAGGTAAGAAATGTTATCATCTTTTGCAGCCCAAATGTAAATATCATCTTATCTTGCAATATTATGTAGATCCGAAGGCTGACTACGCTAATCATTCGTTGCTTGTTTTAAATCTTGTAGCCCTTTTTCTAGTTGCAGACCTTCTTCTAGATATGATTATAGGCAATAATCACTGTTTTAGTAAATTAGCTGTTATGATTTATTCAGGCTCTCATCTGCCCATGGGTAGGTATTTATTGTGCATGTTATCGTAACTCCTATTCATATATATATAGATTCTATCTCTAAATTTATGCTGCTCATAGATTTTGTAGTACATATTGTAATCACAGTCACCTAGAGTCTCACCAATGGCATTTCGCCTATCCCTAGTGCTCTGCTGTGTGACTAAAGATTTCCAGTTTCTATTACTAATCTGCTCCTAATATCTGTTTAGAAACCTAATGGCGACATTCCTGGCATGAAATCCCGTTACAAATGACAGCGTGATAGAAACTCATGTAAACTGTTGCGTAGCCTGTTATATGCTAGCGTGCTATATCATGCATTCAAAGTGCTGCAGACATCATTATTATAGTTGCCATCATTGTGAAACTGCACTCTTTGTAGCAGATTGCCTTATCAAAGTTACTAATTCCAGGATGAAGCGTGGAAAGTCTACTTCGATGAGCCTGCACAGGAAGTTGTAGATGAGTTTGCCATGCGTTATGGTATCGAGTCAATCTATCAGGCTATGACGTACGTATCTGCTCACACCCGCCTCGGGGATTAAATTATTCTCGGGCACCATTGAACAACACCTCAAACATTATGTTACTTATTTACAGAACAAAAATTTTCTGTTTTGCAGGGTTATTCATCTCTCGTTAAAATTTCTTCTGTATTCCTGATAACAGTAACAAGGCATCAGCATTTTTTGTAGGCATTTCTCATGTCTGTCCAGCAAATATCTATCTCCTGGTGTTCCAGCTGTGATGAGCACCTTACTAGCTAACATCAATGCATTTTATGCTCATACTGCTGCCACCACCCACGTCTCTGCAAGTGATCGGTTCTCAGCATCCAACTTCGGCAAGGAGAAATTCATCAAGCTTCTGGATCAGTTGCATAATAATCTCAGGATAGATTTAGCTCAATATCGAGTAAGTGTCTAAACATGTTATTCGATCTCAGTCTCTGATCTTTTCTACCCCGATATTTGGCCATCCTATTTAACAGACCTCCCAAGCCGGACGCTTGTTGATGCGGTCTGAACTAGAATAAATGTGAAAAGCTCATACCCACAATGATGGCCCATTGCAACCTCGGCTTGAACCAAAGTTCTGATGCGCGAGCTTAGTGCTTTTATCACTGAGCTAACCACATATGTCATAACAAACAACCTGTGCGGATTCATGTCATGTTTTTGCTTCCATGTATTGTAGAAATACTTTCCTGCTTCTGATCCCAACAGGCTACAGGACCTTAAATCTACAATCGATCTGTTAACTAGTATAACTTTCTTCCGGATGAAGGTAATGATCAACCAAAGTCTTGTTTCTTTTCAACCCGCATGAAGATCTTCTGCTTTGTGCTAAGGATTTTTCTGGATAACCTCTTTGCACGAATCATGAGTTAAAAGTTCCAGAAAAACTGGTGAGAAACCAGAGTTGATTACTTCTCAATGAGTTTAATCGCGGCGAAAACAATGCTAAGCATCCTTAGGCCTGAGATGGCTCTCCCCGGGAGGGGTTGGGATAGCTACATATGACCTCATTCGGTGACTGCAATAACAATATCCAACTAGTTCGCTTGATGCCATGATACTGTAATCGTTATAACCAAATTTGTGTTGTATAGATAAAGTCAAACGTTGAGGTGAGAGCTTTGCTTATGTCGCCCAAAGAGCAACTTGGCCATTTGTAGACAGTTGAAGGCATGACTGACCATGTGACCATTTGCTCAAACAGTGTATAGCTTATGTGTTGGTATGGGCATGTTATTGACTCGGGCTAGGCTCGGTTGCTTTAACTGACAACCAATACGCTATACAAGCTGATCCCACCGCGGGTGTTATGTTGGCAGTGGTATTTTTGGCTCTCCATATATCAGACGATCTAGCAATGACCGTGACTGTATTTGGTTTAGGTACAGGAATTGTCTAGCCCACCACGCGCCTGTCAGGTTGTCATGGAGTGTGTGCGAGCATGTATGAACTCGACCTACTCCTTCCTGTTCGATCATTGTCATGAGCTGTTTGAGAGAGAGTACTCTAGCGACTCGATGCCTGGTGGAGCATTAAAGCAGGTATGGAAATGCACTGTAAATCATGATTTGCATGAAATAATGTAAACATGGACATACTGAGCTCAATCAGAGGTTCTAAGTCGAGTTCACCCCACTTCAACACGGGTAAAAAGCTGTGGCTGATCATTTTCTCCCTGTTGTTGGTGATCCTGAGATGTCTGTGGAATGAATATATGTTGCTTATATTGCTACTGTTGTTCGTGTTGGGTTGAGAGGCTATGTGTATATGCTTATAGGTGGAAGAAGGACCTTCAACAGTCAGCCTTGACTTCTGGTATAAACTCATTGTGCTCATTGTCTCAGTGATTGAGGAAGACAGAAACAGCTACTCCCTAGTTCTCACTCAGTAAGTTTTCTACTGCAAGTACAGATCCTTTTAGAAATATAATTCAATTTATGTATAGACGACACGTGTCATGTCATTTTACTATCCTGATCGTCATTACAGGTACTTTAAGTAAGTCGTGGCTATTATTGATCTTGGCAAGCATGGTGATTGGACTTTTAAACTAGAAGAATAACCTGTAGCATTACTGAGGATTGTTTCAGCGAGGATAAAATTTCCCAAATACACATATTATATATTATATTATATATTATATATTTTGTCTAATAAGCATAAATTTTTTTTACAGATTTCCTAATGAACTGAATGTGGGTGATCTTAGTGCCGAGTGCCTCTGGAATGTTTTTGCTGAAGACTTCGAAGTTGGATTGAAAGGTTGGTGAAATATTTAACAAGTTATCAATAAATTAAAATCTTCCAGGTACTTTTTGCAACTTAAGGATGATTTTCTTGAAATACTTTTGTGTGAAATATTTGTAATCCAATGTCAATTGCTGCCTGTTCTTTGCAGAGCATGCTAATCTACACGATCGAGTGCTGACCAGCAATGACTACATGAGTATGCACTTTAAAGTAAAGGGATTCTACAGCAAATATGTAGACCCTATTCCATCTATGCAAGGTGTCACACCAGAATACCCCAAGTAAGTCACAAAACTCATACACAAAACATTGTCAAGAGAAAGCAGTTCCCACATGCAGCCTTGATCATTGCAACCTAATGCTACCATGGTAATGGGCTTCTTCCAAGTACGCTGTAATTCACTGGGCTGGACTAGTAACTGCATGTCTCTTGCAGGTGGTTTGAGCCATTTGTGATGCAGTGGCTCAATGAAAATGATGCCGTTTGCATGGATTACCTACAAGGAGCGTTTGACAGAGACAAGAAAGATGGCTTTCAGACGGTGTTTGAGCACACTCTGTTTAGTACATCTGTCACAGATGTGTTTGCTACTGTCAACCAGTGCCTGGATGTCATCAAAAAGCTGGAGTGCCCTGATCCTGCTATTCTGAGGAAGTATATGAAACGTTTCTCTGTGGTAAGTCTTACTCAGTCACAGAAGCAAATCACCTATGTCACACGCCATCACAATATAGGTTTCAAAACTAAAGTTTTTATCGATTTCAACTCTCGACATGTCTTTGGGTGGCTTATGATTGCCCTCTTCCTTTTTTTTCTTCAGATTTTCCTTAAGATAAGATCATTTTATTTTTGCTAACTAAAATCTTCTCGAATCCAATGGCTTGTTTTCAGGATGGTCCAATTTTCGTCCTATAAACGCTGAGATTTTTTTATTTAACATTGCGAGCTACACCCATCACGAAAAAAAAGCACAGAGTGATGTATAAACCTGGAATCGAACACGGGACACATGATCCAAAGGCGAATGCACTACCCACTAAGCCCTCGCTTCTCCATTGTAGACCGTAAATAAAGTGTTGCTGGCATATTCAGACCTCACCATAGCTGAGTTCCCCAGACACATGGCAAAGCATCAAGTTGCTTGTATCTTGCTCAACAATATCCAGCAGTTGCGAGTTCAACTTGATAAGGTGAGTGCTCATCTATTCTGCATCTAAGCCGGTAGTCGTACCCAAAACTAAGATGTAAGCAGCTGTTTTTCTAGGTTTAATCCGGCTTTGGCTCACCAGGGGTGCATTTTGCGTCTTGCGTCATGTTTATAAACAATTGAAAAGTAGTTCCTTTGTTAAACGCTGCTTTCTCTAGAATGAATAGTACCTAATGCTCGCCAAACATTCCATTCTCCAGGTATACCGGGCGATGGGTGGGGATGACCTTGATCCAGATGCCGCTGACATCTTGAAGGAGCTGCAGCAGAAGCTGAATGCCGTGCTGGATGAACTGGCCTGCCACTTTGCCATGAGGTGAGACCCGCCTGTTATCCATCAACACAATTCACAAATGTAATTTTATGTTTTGACTGACTCGCATGTTGATCAGAGACTTTACGCTCGTATTTCAATGATTTTCTGAGGCCTGGGTCCCAAGTTTTATATTTCTTTTCTTGTAGCATCGCTGTGGACATTAAAAAAGCAATGGATGAGCTGGCAAAACTACTCTACACAAAGGTGAAGGGTGCTGGTCAAGTTTCTCTTGCGCAGACAAGCCAGAGGAATGATATCCAGCAGCTGTCTGATGTCATACTTACTCCCCTGATGACCCTGCTCAATGGAAGGTAAATGGAAACCAGATCTAAATAAATCACCTAGGTGTTGTGTTTTGTTTAATTTGTTAGTTTTTTTTAATAATAGGGTAGGCGTAGCAGTTGGAAAGAGGAAATTTTGTGCAAGGTGGTCGAGCTCTGACAAAGTCTCCATGTTGACCTGGGTGCAAACCCCATGACTTCGCACAAAAATTCCCCATCTAAAATATCACCATAATTCTTCTAGTTCAACAATCTTTTCTTTTCTTTAGTTTGGAAGTGTTCAGCGATTTGTGTGAGAAAACCGTCCTAAAACGACTGCTAAAGGAGCTGTGGAAAATCACTCTGCAATGCATGGAGAAGACTGTTGTTCTACCACCCATCACAGATCCAAGACAGGTATCTGGGAGGAGTCAGCTGTTTGCTGCACGGTTTAATCTCACTGCATGGCTAAAAAGTGATCCATTTTAATCCGGTGGTGAAAATCATCTTAGTGCACTGGTAGTTTGTAACCCCCAACACATGGTGGTGGCACTATCACTATTTATGGTGTCGGTTTTTTAGCTTCTTGGTATACGAGTTGCTCAAAATGCTACCGCTAAGATTGAGGATGTATCAAAGCAGGTTCTCAACAAGATTCCGGTGGCTACAATACAGGTGATCTAAGCTTCTCACATATCATATCGTAAACCCCGTGCCTCACAATATAGGGTTGCTACACCTGGCGCGGACTTTGGTGGATTGGTGGAGTGAAATTCGTATCTGTATTGAAACACTCACTGCTTATTATTTCAGACGAGTTGGGATCTGTTAAGCTTTATAAAAGGATGAAAATTTCTGTAGGTAGCACCATTCGGAAGTAGTATGTCACGGGCTCTGTGCCTTTTAGGTATCCTCCTAACATATTGTTCTATGTTTTAGGATATGTCTAAAGAGGCTGAAAAAAATCTGACACCCAAGCAGTGCGCTGTATTAGATATGGCACTTGGCACAGTAAAAGATTACTTCTTTGCCTCAGGTTAGTATGCGTGTTAGGATTTTGTTGAAAACAAACATTTTGTCGCAGCATAACGAAAACAGTTTCAGTAAGTTTACTCTCAAATTTTGGAGATAGTATGAATTTAAAAATGCCATATCCAACTTGAAATTTCACGCTACTAATGGATTGTTGGATAACACGATGGAAGTTTCAGGGACCTCAATGACACTAAAAACAATATAAGATAACCACTTGCCATAATATGTTCTCAAAACCTCTCAGCAGCTCCATCTTCAGGGTTTCGAAAAGATCGTTCTGATAAAAATCGTTCTGATAAAAATAAACCAATTGGATGTTGGAATTCTCCAGGTCAAGGACTGAAGAAGCCATTCCTTGATAAGAGTCCGGAGCTTCAGAGTTTGCGATATGCCCTCTCCTTGTATACACAAACGACGGACACTCTTATCAAAACGTTTATCAACACACAGTCACAGCAAGGTTAGTCACTTTTGCTCAACTAGCCTACGGTACTTTTTGTCTCTGACACTTACCTATCCTATTTGACAGACCTCCTAAGCCTAAGGCTTGTGAGAGCATTGGGAGAAATTGCGTGAGGAGTTCATTCTCAGAGTGGACGCTTAGCATGACTAACCTGAGATCTTCTCTTTTGAGCCAGGTGCTCTAGCCATTGAGCTATCCCGCTACTTATACTGTCGCTACTTATACTGTCGCTACTGCTCAGTTTCATTTGACGTTATATATTCTTGTGGCTTCAGTTAGTAACAAATGTGATGATATTTGTGTACCAACTAAAGAAGCACTGCTGTTTGACCTATCAATCAATTTTCTGAATGTAAATTATGGACCCATACTGTTGGTGGTGGGCTGGGTTCTACTCTTTAAACCGCACAACCAAAAACATTTAAAGACTAAATCTGCCCATGATTCTGGCTAACTGGCCATTACTGATTACAGATCAACCTAGTGTCAATGACCCTGTTGGAGAAGTCTCGCTCCAAGTCGACCTGTTCACCCATCCAGGCACTGGAGAGCACCGCGTCACTGTCAAGGGTAGGTCATCACAACAGAGCTCGTCCAGCCTTCTCCTCATTGGGCTATGCCATGTGGCTGTCAACAGAATCCGCCCACCCGATTTTCTTTCTGTGAACTTTCCTATCTTTGATATGCGTATATATAACAAACGTATGATTTCTCATTACAGTCGTAGCTTGTAATGATCTGCACTGGAAGACATCAGGCATGTTCAGGCCATTCGCCGAGGTCCATTTGATCGGGCCTCACCTGGCTGCCAAGAAGAGGAAGCACGCCACAAAGTCCAAGAGCAATTCCTGGTCACCCAAGTTTAATGAGAGCTTCACATTGTAAGTTCAGTAGTAAATCTGCCAGTACCCAACTGTTTGTTTTTTTATACAGGATGGTGCAGTCCGCCCTTACTGTTTAGCCTTGTACCGGTACTATGTGAGATGATATCCTTGACATTACATGCCAAAACTAAACAGTTGTTTTAATGCATTTCATCATGTTGAGGTTGACTCGTTTCCAGTAGCCTAATTTAACAAGAATGATGAAGCTAACTGTCTCATGCTATGATGACTATGAATTGAATGATCATTTCATTACAGCGTGCTAGGCAATGAGGAGGAGCCAGATGTTTATGAACTTCACATCTGTGTGAAGGACTATAACTTCGCTAGAAGTGATAGCTTAATCGGGGTGGCCATCATGCAAGTTCGCGATATAGTTGAACAGGTAAGCTTTTCATTGTACACTGTTTTTCTCATATGGCATCTTCTCATGATGAAGTGGTCAGGTTTAGATAATTGGTTTTTCACCTGTTGCAACTTAGCATAGACACCGCAAGCGGGTCAGTATCAATGCTCCACCCCATAGTGAGCCTTCTTTTAGTTTTGAGCTTGAATTAAAGTGAGAAGCTCATACTCATAATAGAATCCTACGATGTCCAGGATTTGAATCCAGGTTCCACGATTGCAAGCCCAACGCTCCACCACTGAGCTACCCACTATTACACGCTAAACAACACTATAATATCCTGTAACAATTTCTGTAGGCCAATCTCAGTTGTGCGGTGTTTGTAACAAATATTTCACACTGCAGCGTGGGTGTGCGTGCTGGTGCTCACTCGGCCGACGAGTTCACATGAACGAGACTGGGTGGACTATTCTAAGAATTCTCTCTCAGAGAAACACTGATGAGGTGGCTAAAGAGTTTGTAAAACTCAAGTCTGAAGTTCGCTCAGAGGAAAATCAAGGCGCCGTACCCAAATAATGCGCCCAATACGCGCTCACTGTCCTGCATTCTAGTCATCTCTCATTATCACAGTGCATATTTTGTTTCTCTACCACACCTGTGGCTTGTTTTCTTTTTGACTGCCTGTGGTAGTCTACATTGATCACATGTAGAATTCTGTACAAGTTATACGAGTCCTTTTGGTTAAGGGTTTAGCTTAGACACATTTTTTATACAGCAGTCAACAGATTTATTTAGCGCATTGAGGTTGCTTTGAAAATTTTATTTTGTTTTTTTCTCCACATTTATTCGTCCATTTTAGTCCGTACACACATCAGGTTTTATTTAACAATGAACAGCGGAGACTCCATTGCCTTTTCCTTTTGTGTTTTCCTGCAAAGAGAATGCATAAGTGAAGCTAATGCAATACTTCTACGCTAACATAGAATTTGTCCTATACTTATAATGTACTGCATGTTTTAATCTAAGTGGAAATTAACATCCAAAAACCTGAAGGGGGATATTATGGGCGCATAGAAAATTATTCTGTGGTCAGAAGATATAAATACATGCGCCATACTCGGTGTATGAAGTTCAAAGGGTAATTTACATGTGGTATAGCATACCACAGAAAGGTTGTACTAACAGTTCTGATCTATAGCCATATAGGTATAATAAAGCCTTGGATGGTCAAGATTAGGGAGAAGCCGACAGGATGTTAAGAATAGCAAGTGCACCACCCATTCTGACCACTGTATAAGGAATGGGGTTTGGAAAACCTATGACTATGATTAATACCAATTTCACCCCAGCAGCAAATTAGAAGCCTAACTACACCAGTGGATACAAATCAATGACACATAAGGCAAGACAACTAACTCGGTAACACATTTTCCTACACCTAAGGCTCTATAGCTTTAATTCTCGACTTTCGTTTGACAATGTGTCATTTGAATTGGCATCACTATTTTTGTAAGAGCCCTTTCAGACAGTTCTAATTTTTGCTAGAGTCTCAACTCTACACCCAATATTTACATGTATCATAGTAGAATTTGCTAACCTCAGATGTTGCTACAGATACTGCTTGTTACCTTGTTAGTAATAAAGTTATGCTCCTGCAGTAGATTTCTCGCGCAGTTGTTTATGTGTTTAAACCTGTCCGGACCAAGCAGTACCCCTCCAAACCATCGCGATATCACAACCAAAACATTTTTAGCACCAACCATCTGTAGGTAAAAAATGATTGAACTGATATTCAACAAATTAATTGCAGCAATAATTTCCATAGCCAAAATCGTTACATTAATCCAAAGCAACTCTTGAGCTTTTCGCAGCATTTTGGGAATTGCCCTCCCCTAGGACTGATGACTGCATATTGCTGTGAGCAGTTACGCGAAGTGCTTTACGTCACTGATGCAAGCGAGATCAATCCCAAAATGTGACCTTAGGCTTCAACAGTTGATTCAGAAAGCCTATCCAGCATACCAGTCCAAATTAAGGAGCTGAAGGCATTCATAATAATTGAAAAAAATTTTCACGGATTTCTTTACCAACATACATTGAGAAGATGAAGTACTCTACCAGAGGCATGAACCTCCCCATCATCGTCACAATCTTCTACCATACACCCATTCTCCAACTCAAACCTGCCAAGAAATTATCATGATAATATTATAGGAGGATTATTTATAGACAACGGAATATGTGACTCATCGAGTTTTCCTCTAGAAGTATGATGTGACTAGAGTTTTCCTCTAGGAGTATGATGTGACTCATACAGTTTTCCTCTAGGAGTATGATGTGACTATAGAGTTTTCCTCTAGGAGTATGATGTGACTATAGAGTTTTCCTCTAGGAGTATGATGTGACTCATACAGTTTTCCTCTAGGAGTATGATGTGACTATAGAGTTTTCCTCTAGGAGTATGATGTGACTATAGAGTTTTCCTCTAGGAGTATGATGTGACTCATACAGTTTTCCTCTAGGAGTATGATGTGACTATAGAGTTTTCCTCTAGGAGTATGATGTGACTATA
>Ga0224501_10002883_pt1 | contig 13544 bp, 10 predicted proteins | sample SF_Oct11_sed_USG_4_FD_169105 | JGI IMG/M metagenome (GOLD analysis project Ga0224501, IMG submission 169105) | Sediment microbial communities from San Francisco Bay, California, United States - SF_Oct11_sed_USGS_8_1 | ecosystem: Environmental > Aquatic > Marine > Sediment | place: USA...
AATCTTTGATAGTTCGCAAAGATTCATCATATTCGTTTGGGAGTCACCATCAATTGCGACTTCGCATATCGTAAATTGCGAATTCGCCATTATGTGGCAGGCCGCCGATGCATCTTTACTAAAGTGCTTAGTATCTTGGGAAGTGAGACCACCCATTTTGATAGACTGCGGCCAATTTTCCTCTGGTCTTTTGTTTCGTTTTACCACCTCCTTTTGTTTAACATTTGAAGTGATCAATCAAACAATGAGAGAGCTAAAATGGAGTCAATGATAGGTGATTGTCACTCGTTTGATTTCAAACAAACACTTGAACTAATTATATGCTCCGCGGAGCCGAGGCTCGAGCCATATTACAACCACTGCTACAAAACCGGAAGGAAATTTCCACAAAAAACTATGTAGGAGTAGCTATTCTAAATTCGGCAGCGACAGCGCCAACTCGGCCCACCCACTCAGACATTTTGTGGTGTTAAAATTATCACACTATGTTGTAATTCTAGAAGAAAATTTTGTCCTTCTGGTATCGGATTCAGTGCATTTAGATGCTATTAAAAGCTCTCATTACATCTAGGTTACCCTTGTATCATCGCGACGGCGTAATTATTGTGATGAGATGTTTATTTTATCACGCTATCCGTGCCTCTCGCGCCGTCACTGGTCACAGGAAGCTACACCGCGAGTTACTCATAGGCGTTTTCGTTCAAGCTAATGCAGTCCTTGCGGGGACAAAGAGGACTCTATGATTAGTTTAATTTGGGTGGCCCGCGCTAACCAAATGGACTGAAATCGTGCGAACAGGACAATTCTGGCTGGTCACAAAATCAGATAGTCTGATGCGTTAGTCTGTCCGAGGAAACGTGATACCGAGTCAATTTGTTTTTATCGCTATCACATAATCTGCCCTGAGTTGAGTTCAAGATATCTTTTTCAACCGAGCAGAAAACTCTAACATTCATCTTCGGCAGGTATGGCGCATTGCCAGTGCACCAAATTAGTGAGAGGGCAGTGCACCATATTAGTGAGAGGGCAGTGCCCAACGAATGTAGTTTTTCTCGAAAAAGCCTTATGTCATTGTCCTTTTTTTAGAAATGGAGCAGCAGTTGGCGGTCTCGGAGACGGAACAGTCGCCGACACCGTAACCGAGGCAACACGTGAGGAAGGGGATACAAGGAGTGGTAATCTCTACTAAAGGCAGCAATGCCAAGGATGTGCTGCCAAAAGTCGTTACATCACCAGTGATACGCGACAAGGGCAGGGTGGCCTCTTGCGTTGTTTTTAAATCTCTAATTGATGTTGTCTGTGGGTTTTGCCGTATCATTGCCTGGTATGTCATAGTCATAGACATGCATTATACATGTCTATGATCATAGTGCAATACTCTAAACCGCTGAACTGTGCACCCACGAGATTTCCGGACTAGAGCAGCCATCTTGCCTCGGCTCGTTCGGCTGGCTTCCACTACGGGATTTCTGTGAGTTTGTAGCAAGCCATTGACAATCAGATTCATTGAGGGAAAATAGTCTCATTATGGTATTTATTTGGCATACATATGTCGCCATTGTTGGATAAAAAAATAAAGCCCAGTATATTTTACACTATTGCCTTTTCCTTCCTCTGCAGATACAAAACATGAATTGCATGCCTTTCTACCCTGGTGCAGTTTGAACGCTACATTCTGAATCAGAGTCACCCCCACTCTAACACTGTAAGCAGCAGCTATAGATACATTTTTATGGTTACTGCAGACATAAACCAAAAATCGTTGTCGTCTTGGTAGGCAAAAGCAACATCTGCATTGGACATCATAAAAGAGATTATTTTAAAGTTTGCATGCCATTAGCACATTTCCCATACGAAGTACTAGATACTTTGCGCTACAAATAAAGAATAAGCAGAACCCAGTTATTCTATAGCTGGCCCATATTGACATGAGAACATAACTCCTTATGATAATTGTGATAATTGGACTCATCGTAAGCTCGGTGATTATGCAAACATCTCTACCACTGCTACCACTGTATCAAAATGATACATTTACCAATTCATCACTGTCTGTGAATAGTTTCACCATGATCTGTTTAGGGGCAGGTAGCAGGAGATTTATCAACGATACACAGGCAAACAATAAGCTGATACACAGGAATTAAGAGGCAGTGAGAAACTATGTACTACCTCCACTTTTATACCTCGGTACCCTCGAATTCAACCACTCACTACATTCGAAACAAAACACTGAGTTTCAAGCCATGCATGTATCTCATACCAGGGTATATAGTTTCTCACTTCATGGGATATACCCCGCAAAGTTACTATAGCATTTGTTTATGCGCATATTGTTATTGGGTTATAGCGAAATAGCTCAGCGGTAGAGTGCTGGGTTTGCAAACACAAGAGCCTGAGCTAGAATTCCGGTCACAATGTACTTGAGCTGTCAGAATGGGTTCCTCATTTTAGTCTTAACTAAAAATAATAAAAAGTCTCACTATGAGGTGGAGCTTTGATTCTCATGCCCTTGTGATGTTCCATGATAAGCCGTAGTTGGTGAAAAAACAAGTAACTAACCTGGCAGCTTCATCATGACAGAGACACCATGCAAGAGCTAGGCCAGGATAGCTCAGTTAGTAAAATGACGGATTTGCAATCTATAGATTGCAGGTTTGAGCCTCACTGTCGATGGGGTGTTTTTCTGGTATGGGCCTTCAGCAGGCCCCTCCCTCTAAATTGCTAGCATTCAGATCACCACGGTAACCATGCTCCGAACCAGTAGATAAGGGTCAGTCACTTCATGGTTGTTAAAGATCCAAGAAGAGTGGCCGTGTTTCGGCGGGTGACATGTTAACTGACTTAGGTTGACAATGCAGAGTCTAAGCCGTAAATTTTGGCTGCTATAGGTTTCATTTATATGCGCATCGTATTTGTATGGCATCGATATCGTGTTTGTACTACTTGCCTCTGAGTCACTGGGTCCAACACTATGACTGGATCACATGAGTCACTGATTAAAATAATGTGTGGGAACAAAGCAATGAATCATTATACTGATAAACAGGCATCTGTCTACATGTACTGGTAGTTCACCTAGTCAGGGTGCGTGACAGCTCAGTGGTATAGAGTGTTGGTGTCACAACGGCGAGAACTTGGGTTTGAATCCCGGTTAGCGCGGATCTGTGGGGAGTACGAGCTTTGGGCTTTAATCCTATCCCCTACTGCTCCAACAAATCTTAGGTTTAGGTGCCTGGCGCCAGTCGTTATTCAGACTGTACCACATCAGCCAAGTTGCAGGCTGGCCAGCTTCCATCAATTCAGAGGATTTCCTCATTTCCAAAAGCAAATATACATTTTCTTATACGCGCTTTCACTAACTCACCATTTCTGTAAAGAGGTTTCGATTCAAAGGTATTTTGCGGTCACCGCACATCAGGACTTGAATTAGTAGGTTGTTGTTCCAAAGAAGTTTAACAGAGTTGATCGCTTTTGATGCATTAGATAATCTTGTTTTACACGGATAGGATCACTAAGCCGCCGGCTTGTTTTCATAATGATACCTAGCTAGTGTGTCCCATAGAGAAGATAACTCTATAAATGGGTATTCTTAATTTAGCGTTGGTAATGAAACCAGCTTTCTAAGCCTAGGATGTGCTAGTCACTAGGGCATTATTCACTCTCAAGAGCGGCGGATAACCATTACTATTTACTTCCCAACATGCACTCAAAATAACGGCTGTAATACAGGAAAACATAACGAAAAAAGTATCCACGAGATCTATCAGAGACTTGTACCTAAATGATTTAAGAACAGCATACACTGCTGGGCCAAACGGCAGACTAGATCAGCGAATCACACATCCCCAATGGCCTGATTTCCATAATTGCATTATTCCATTTGGCCATTCCAAGTCGGAGACAAGTGCAGCCCCTGAGGTGGTTTGGTGCGTAGGGCTCAAAATCGAAAGATGGTGAGTCCAACTGCTAGTCCAGCTCCTACAGCGACTATGAGCTCCTCACACAATTTTGAGTGACCATGACTTCAACACAAGTCTTGGACGGATTGGAGGTACTTTAAATCGGCTAGCTAAATAGACCGTGATTGCAACAAAATGTTCACATTTCAACAGAAAAAAATACTGTGGTGACATTGTTTCATCAAATAAGTTTGGTAAGTGCCCCAAGTGTGAAAACGGAACACAAGAGATTCACCCAGGAGACGCTTCGGTGGGAGGGGGGGTAGTAATCACCCGGCTTCCTACTGCCCATGTATACTTGGGAACTCTAGATTTTGAGCACTGTGTGCAAAAGCAACCCTCGCTCGTCTAGGGACCACTCAGGAGGGCATCATGACGAGTGGAAATCAAATGTTCTGAGTCAAACCGAAATTAAAGAGAAGCGTCACCACCTCTCATTCATCCCGCCTGTCTTTCTAATCTACGTTGCCGTGGAAGCGAACACAGGAGCACAATCGCAACAATATATTCATCACCATTTAACCCGTAATGCATTCCACAAAATACCCGGGTTACAAAAACATCAGCTGGCCCCTTCATCAACCAGTAAACAAAACCAGGATGGTACCAACAAAACACTGCGGAGCTAGGGTAGCGGGTACCCGGCATATCCTGCTCTAGCTTCATCTATAGTCTCAGTCAAGGACATTTATTGCTTACTAGAGCCCTTTGTAAAGAGAGGCTCTATTTATCCTCGGATAGTGAGTAGAACCAGTATAATACAAGAACTACTGTAAACTAGGGTGGCGGGTACCCTGTCATATCCCACTATAACCTGTTATAGGCTCGGTGAAGGGCGGCTGTTGCTGACTAGAGCCCATGGTATGGAGAGGCTCTATCCTGTGTAAAAGCTGACAGTGAGTAGACAGTAAACGTTATGTCGGAAGAAACAGTTTCCGAGTGTTGAAGAATATCTGAGAGAGTTTCGCCTGACCAGTACCAGGTGGAATTACCATTCATAACTAACTGTATTCTATCTCTTGATTTCTGTAAAAGAAAAGACAATTTTAACCACAGATTGGACCACTTGGAGAAAAACTGGTTTACGTAGCCATAAAGAATGAATAATTTTTCCATTACAAGAAATAGGGGGCTCGTTTAATGGCTAGAGCGCAGACTCAAGATTGAATGATTCGAAGTTAAAGTCCTATGCCTGCTTCAAATGGCCGAATCTGAAAATGCACTTTTCAGCTCGCTCTGGCTCGCACTAGAACATCGCCTTTGATCTCGGCACGCCGTGCCGAGATCAAAGGCGGTGTCCTAGCGCGAACCAAGGCGGATAAGGTGGTAGCGATGCCGCGCTATTCGGCGTAGCTCGCACTAGGAATGGTGTTTTAATGGAGTCGGCAACAATTTTCAAAAGAAGAGGATAACTCGGTAAAAAATTTGGGATTTTAAGCTTTTTTATGCGGAGTTGTCCTTTCTGGCCGGTTGATGTAGCAGTTCCACTTTAGTTTCATCAAAGCATGGGCTTCGTCTGCTGGATACACCGCTTGTAAAGTTGAGCACGCCGTGCCGAAAGGTCCACCTTCAGATTTAGCAGGAGATTGAAGCAGGCATTAGTCATACTGAGCCACAACTGACCACTGTGAGAATGAGCTTCTCAAACAATTCCTAGTTCCTACGGCTCCAACAAGCCTCATGCTTAGGAGGTCTATTAAATAGGATGGCCAGGTGCCCGAGCAGAAGAATAAACTAGCACCCATCAACAAAATAAGGTCATAGATTTTCTGATTGCAGAGTTGTTCTTTCTCGACTAGAAAGTGACATAGGGGGAAAACTCCCAATATCAGTTTCATTAGTCTAGTGACATAAAGTACACTCGGACATAAAGTACAATTTATGTCACTTCTTAGTTGTGAGGAATTGATTCCACAATGTTTACTGTTTATGCTAGGTATAGCAGACTCATATAGCCCAACAGAAAGCCCTCCAGTAGAATCTTTTTAGTCTGGCCACCAGGAATGAACATTTCTTATTCTGAAGATTAAGTCAAAGCCGCCCAGTATATTTGTCAGACATTAGGCGCATTCGCGTACTGAAATTTTTGAAAAAATTTCAGTCGCGAGCATGCCTACTTTTGGTTGCGGAATTCTGTTTGCGTGCTTTAGGTCGCAGATCGCGACTGGAAATGAAAGATGATTTTTTTGATAGCGCTTTTCTCTTGAGCAGTTTAGCAGATTTCGTGACCGAAATTCATTTCGGCCGGGAAAGAGTCGAGCACGTGAATGCGCTTATTGAGTTTAGACTATCAGTGATGTTTACACTGGCAGCAATCCCGCTGTTTACACTGGCAGCAATCCCGCTGTTGCCAAGCTGAATTTTGATAAAAGATGAGCAGCTTGACTTGATTTATTTATTACTCTACTTGGGTACACGACCATCCTATTTAATAGACTTCATAAGCCTGAGGCTTGTTGGAGTGACAGACGTAAGACGCTCATTATCACAATGTCTTTCTTTTTTGAGCCAAGCCCTCTAGCCATTGAGCTACAAGTTTGGTATAGCCATTTTCTGGGACAGTCATTTCCAGCACACAGTTCAGTGATTCAATACCAGAATATACATTCGTAGAGAGGTCTGTCTGTTAGCCAATTCCCACTAAGCCATTATTCCCACTAAACCATTATATCACTAGCCTAGTACTTTTTCTCGCATGCTATCCTCACTGTTACGGTGAAGCTGCCGGGTTAGATACTAGTTTTTTCATCATTTATGGCTTAGCATGCAGGATCTCGAGCGGGTTAGCATCAATGCTCCACCTCATAATGAGGATAGCCTTTGCTTTGAGCTAGGATTATTGTGAAGAGCTCACACTGACAGCGGGAGCCCACCATGACCAGGATTCTAACACAGGTTCTCACAATTGCGAGTCCAGCTCCTTACCACTGAGCTGTCTCGCTACCCGATATCAGTATCGAGACAGTAACAGTGAAAAAAAGTCGCACTGAAATAACTTTCTAGACAACCATTCGTTTATTGCACCGACCCAATGGAGGTATCCAGAATTATCCGGAACAACGTCGCAGGGATCCCTCCTCACATGAAAAGCCTATCCATCAACCAGCGCGGCTGTCAATCAAAAAGACTTCTACAGTTTCGGCACTTACCCGCATTTGGGGCAGCTGAAGAAGACAGTTTGACCTTCATCAGCAGACCTTGTCTGTTGAGTTTTATATGTCATTGAGGGATTGCCGCATTCCGAACACGTTCGGTCAATCTGTAAAAAATCAAAACCAGTATAACTATTGATATGAAGCAAACCCAAGCAAACCCACTCGGTTGTGACATCACAGATTAGATGTAAACTACGCAAAAGTCGTACAATTATATCACAGGTATATTTTATGCCATGTTAAAGAGCAGAAAACTCCGCATTGACATCCATTCAACCTATGGAGTTGTCGATCTTTTCCATAAAACTTGGGGAGTCCAACGGAACTGTTCCTTTTTGATGATGTCATAACCTAATAATGAGACTGTCTGCGGAGTCAGCCTTGTACTGCAGACTGGTCCCCAATCCATACCTTGATGTCAATGAGAATCACAGCGCAGCTAGTGGTTACTCTCATGGGTTCGATTTTGTCTTTTACCCTCGGCGGTCTCAAAGGGCTAATACAAGAGGCTAACGCTTTATTCTCTCACAAAAAGTCCTCTACTAAATTGGCCTTAGTTAACTACTCAAAAGGCCAATGCTGCTTTCTTGCTCAGGATAAACCAATATAAGGAATAGGCTCAACTGACTCAACTGACCAATGATACTAGAGATTCCAGGAATAACAAACGATCGCGAAAACATATTTTTTGCCCGCAATTAACTGATCTAATTGAAGCCGCGAAATCGTCAAACCTACAGATGGTCCTGCTGTGTTGAACATATCCGTGCCTATTCGATTATCAGCGATTCTGTTAAAAACTACACTGCGGTTCACCACAATGCCATCAAATACTAAAAGAGAAACACCATGTCAATACAGGCACGTGAAGCCTACATTCCCAGTCGGGACAAAAATGATTTGAGACCGACAAGATTCCACTCTTTTGCTATAGGAGATATGTACTTCAAGAGAAGAACTCAGCCTAGCTACGCGAAAAGTGAATTTTTCCTATTCATACTCATTATTACACATTCACTTCCACGCATGGTGCCATCGAGTTTGCTCCCTAGTTAACGTGGTTACTTTGGTTTATATCGGATTAATGTCGGACACTTTTCCTGTCTTCATGATTGAAGGCTGCTGTAATGTAAGTGCATGTGTGTCTTTAGCAGTTTTTGTAACATTCTATTTTGGGTTTTCTCTATTGGGGCACTTGGCCATCATAATTATTTAAGAGGCCCCAAAACTCTGAGGTTTGTTAGGGCGGTAGAAGCTGGGAAATATGTAAGCAGCTCATTCTAACAGTGGGCACTCAGCATGCCTAGGACTTGAACACCAGATCTCTCGATCGTGTGTCAAACACTCGAGCCATTGAGCTATCCCACTATCCCATTTGACATGAAAGTGTGAAGAAACGCGCATGGCCAGTCACAAAGCACCCGAATGGAGCCTTACCTGAGATATCCACAGAATGTTTGCACCGTTTACAGGTAACTTTATTAGATGCTGCCGTTGGCACTGGTAACACCGTCCCGCACCGCACACAGAAATTGGGATCTGTTACAGCAAAGTTCACTGTATCTGCCATCGCTACTAGACTATAATCTATAATGGAGTGATAGTGACACTGTAAGAGTAAGACCTATTTATTATTTGTATGACAGTGACTGTGTCAATGGGTGATTTACAGTTACAGTGCACATTTACTTCAGTTGCTCGGCAAGCAAGTCATCCACTCAGTCAGTCACTCATTGACTGAGTGACAACCGAAGCAAACTGAAACTCAAACTGGCACACCAAATAACTGAAAGTGAAACGAATAGCCGGAATACGAATAACGAACGCAGAGTGAGGGTGATTCAACAATTACTTAGAAGTTAGTTGAACATTCACTGACTGCGCAAGTCAGGCTAAGTCGGCCGATTGGCAATCATTCATGATTCAATGACATGATTAGTCATTAGACTTAGAGTAAGGAAGAAATGATTGAGTTGGCCGAGAGCAAGACAAATCACAATCAATCACGAGGGATTCAGGAACCAGTGACGGTGAGTTGAGTTGACTTCAGTCTTCACAGTTCACTCACCCAAACTCACTTTACTCAGTGTCAGTCAGTCAGTGACTCCTCAGTCCTTAGCGAATGATCAGACCCAGACTCAGGAGTCAGAGCAGCAACAATATTGATCCGCGTATACACGTCTGGCGCACGCACCACGAAGAAATCAAGGTGGCTTCGCGGATAGCTCAGGTAATTGTTCAATCACTGCGGTTTTCCAGAGATTAGAGAAGTAATGTATGTAATATTAGCCAATTCAATCTATACTATAGACTATAGTATAGACTATAGTAATAGTATTACTATTAGACTTAGTAATAGTTGTACGTTGAATTTCGGTTACGGAGTTCAAGACACGTGGGTAAAGCCCCGGCTCAACTGGGGCTCTATTGGGGAACCAATCGTAATTAACGTTACCATGCTTTACGGGCTTCTGGCGGGCGAGTTGTTTACATGGAATAACATTTTCCCGGTTCCATTGGTATTTGCCATTTGGTACGAATGTTTTACATTTAATCACTGGTCACTGACCATTCATAGAAAAGCAACAATTAGCAAATCTTCTATCTGATCAATTAGAAGACAGCCCTAGGCATGCACTGCATATGTGCATTTCCACCATAACTGGGCAGTACACGAGTACAGTTTGCTTTAGCCATTGAGGTGGAATTCTGTATAGAACCAAAGCGCGTACAAATTTCAGATTGGTTTTGAAATTTTGTTGCAAGACTTTCTAAGATTAACAGTAGATTTAAGTAGCTAAACCAGGAATATGAATTGAGGGGTCGGTGGGCAGTGCACTGGGGTTTCCTAGTGCAACTTTCAGTTTAGGGGGAAACTTTGTGTCTTGCCCTGTTTGATTAATCATTTTGTTACATAAATGAGGCCAGCCGATAGAGTGTCCTCCTCTATGGAGCATGAAGGTGCAATCAGAAAGTTCTCTAGTGATTCACTCAGACAAACGCTGAGTCAAAAACTCTGTAGCCCCATTTATGGCGTTGGTTCAAATACGAAAGAAAAAAAATTACCCTGATCATACCAACGCTGTGAGTGTGAACCCCTCACAAAATTATTAGCTGCTCCTTCAGCTCCAGAACAGCTCTCATGCTAAGGAGATCCTCCTAATTAAGTGCCCAAGCCCCTGTGAAGACCAGTACTTCGCACATATCCTGTATCACTAGACAAAAATTTCTTGGAATTTCCAGTTTTTCAAATTTTATTTTTAGGCAGTTCCAGTTCTCAAAAGTTCGTTTCAAATCGATTCAGTTATTGACACCTATTCTGGGTTTGAGATAAAGGTCACTAACAGAATAATGTATAATTTTTATTGTAGTTATTAGAGTTTCTAAATGCAAGCAAACTATCTGGTCTCTGTTTTGTGATGGGGGATGCAAAGGGATGAATTCGTATGTAAATTAGGGCCAGGTGGACACTGGGTGATCGGCATCCCCACAACACAGCATCTCCTCCATGAGTTTTAGATGTCCCATTTACACACTTTAAAACACGTTCTCAATTTAATTGGTAAATAATGGCTCGAAAATGGATGCCCAAGTGTTTGTGTCCGTTTTCAAGCAATTTACAATCACATGAGTCAATTTAGCCAATACACCTCCAAGCTGGCTGGCGAGCCATGTATTGTGACTCGCTGCACTGCGGTCCATATTGGCTATCTAACCTTTAAATTTTAGACTTTAACTACTGAGCCAACCCTCTTCTTATATATCACTGACCTATACTGACTGGAAAAGTGTTCTAGCACCATTCGGTAACTTATATGAGGACAAAGTGAAAATCCTATACATAAAAACCGTTCCCCAAGTAGATTTACAAAGCCTGGTATATAGAATTGTTGGACCAAAGGGACCAATACAAACAAATTGCAGTACTTACACAACAGACATGTTTGTTTTGCATGCATGATCTGTGTAAGCTACTTTTTGTTTGCATCCAATTTAGCTAATATAAATTATTAAAGTACATAATTCAAACATAATATCACTGTACACTCGAAGAAGGAGAAGGGTTTCAGCCACCCAACATCCAACGTCTCTTATTTGAAGGTAAAGCTAAAAATAATCTTCCATTCTCCTATTCTTTCATGATGGATTTTATTTATTGAAGTGTAATTTCTTCAGATCCAAATATTTCTTTGAGTTTCATGACAAATCAAGTTCAGATTTGGGTTGTCCAGTAAGGACATCAAAACTGCAGTTTGTAGCTTGGTTGCAGGAGAGGAGGTATTCCAATGCTTGCTTGGCGCCGCATTCACAAGTATTGGTTGTACACGCTGAACTAGCTTTCAGGTGTTCAGTGATGCTCTACATCTCCAATATACCTGAAATCAGTTGATTACTTTCTAGACTGATCAAAAATGTAGATTTTCAAAGAAGTTTTTATTCCGAGCTTCAGTCCCACTTGCTGCTAAATTCTTTACATCTTCACTCATCAATCCAAAGTTTTTTCACCAAGAGTTGTGTCACTGTCTCGCTAAGGATAACCATGTAGTGAGAGTTAGGGATTTCCAGCAGAGGGTATAATGCTTTGGGTGGCCGCTGCAATTTACCACAGCAAACAGCCCTCTATAGGAAAATGGAAATGTTACCGCATCGGCATATAAATCCAGACCTGCGCTGCAACTCACACTGGGAATCAAACTCACTGTCCCATGATTATCATTTCTCACTTTTTCTGACTGAGCTATCATGTCTTTTTCCTTTCGCGCCTCTCAGGCCGTGGTTTATGCAGTTCCACTTATGCAGTTCCATATGGCTAGGATCAGGGATAGCGGGATAGCTCAGTCATTAAACGCGCCGGGCTCGCAACCGTGAGAACCTGGGTTCGAATCCAGACCATGGCAGGACCCGGTTGTGAGTATGAGGTTCTCGCATTTATCCTAGCTCCTACCGCTCCAACAAGCCTCAGGCCTAGAAAATCCATTAAATAGGATGGCACAGTGCCTGAGTAAAAAAATACTATTATTGTTATTAAAATTTGAAGATGAGTTCCTGGAACCACTCAGCGTATGCCTTCCCACGAGCTAGTGAACTCATACCGATCCCGGAGAACCAGGTGGAGTTAGACACGCCCAGCGATACTCTTATCTATACCATGGTGATTCTCAATGGTATCTCCTGTCTCATGGGCACTGTTGGTAATGTCATGACTATTTCGGTAGTGGCTATAAGGTGAGAAAAAATACCGTCTGACAACCTGAACATCAACAATTATTTTATTTATCCAGAAAGAAAAGTACTTGGCTCTGATGATGATGTGCAGGTGATGTGATTCATGATTCAATCGCAAATCATGAAAGCTGAAACACAACTGTAAAAAAAATGAATATACTATTGTCTTTGATATGAGAAACATTTTTCCTAAGATACCATATAGCAGACCCCATGACCTCAAATTGGAGGAAAGCTTCCAATAAAATTAGCCCACAATCGGCCTGCAGGGGGTTGTCTATTGTCCTTGACACCAGGAAGAAATCTTTCTATTTTGTAGCAAACGTCTACAGACAGTGCCTAATATATTTGTGGCACATCTGGCTGTGGTAGATCTCAGTATCTGTGGATTTGTGATTCCCACTAACATGTACACTATGTCTTTACGGGAAAATAAGTTTGAATGTATCTTCTACGGTCCTCTTATCGTACTGGTTATGGCCCTGAGTCTGCTGTCATTGGCTAATATAGCCTTCAATAGATACATACTCGTCTGTCAGTCTCCACAGGTATATCGTTATTGTAGTTTCTGTTGTTGTTGTTGTTGTTGTTGTTGTTGCTAAGTATGATCAGGTTTACTTCTTATTAAGTCCTACCTTAGCATAATCTTTGACCGCGGTCAGCTGCGGCCTTGACCACAGTCAATTCTGACCTTGAGATGACAGCTCTGACCTTGAGATTACACCTTTGACCTGGACCGCAGTCAGCTTTGACCTTGGCATTACAGTTCTGATCTTGACATTACAGCTGTATGATAAAATCTACCAGAAGAGGAATGTTGTTATCATATTTCTCCTCTCCTATGTGTATGGGTTCCTTCTAATCTCACCACCATTCCTCGGATTGGGATACTGGACGGAAAATACCAAGTTTCAGGTTAGTCGTTCTCCGATAACTAGTTTTCACAAAAATCATAGAAATTAATATAAGCAGCCCAACGGTGGTTTGTTCGTCTAACAAAATTATAGCCAATTATAAACTTATTTATTTGACTAATTTTATTAAGGGTTTTTTTCGCAAATACATGTATATCAACATCACCTTTCGACCTCATGCCTCATGCACCAAGATTTCCATATAACAACGAAAAGAATAAAACAAACTATTTATTTTATTCTATTCCATGCACAATTTCAAACCCAGTCACGACTGTGGCACTTCC
>Ga0224501_10002884_pt1 | contig 13542 bp, 9 predicted proteins | sample SF_Oct11_sed_USG_4_FD_169105 | JGI IMG/M metagenome (GOLD analysis project Ga0224501, IMG submission 169105) | Sediment microbial communities from San Francisco Bay, California, United States - SF_Oct11_sed_USGS_8_1 | ecosystem: Environmental > Aquatic > Marine > Sediment | place: USA...
GCTGACCAAAACGGAAGGCGCTGATATTACGCAGTATAAGTATGACGTGCTGGGGAACCTCTTGTCAGTCCAGCTTCCGGACGGTAACCTGATAGAGTATATTATCGACGGACGGAACCGGAGAATCGGTAAGAAATACGGCGCCCCCGGCGCTACCGTTCTTCAAAAGGCGTGGCTGTATAAGGACGGGCTCAACCCCATCGCGGAGTTGGATTGGGACCCCGTCGCTGAGGTTTGGGACCTGGCTGCCCGGTTTGTCTATGCATCGCGGGCCAACGTGCCGGATTATGTGATCGTTCCGGCGGGCCAGACCCATGCGGGGACTTACCGGATTATCTCGGATCACTTGGGTAGTCCGCGTTTGGTCGTTGATATTACTGATGGATCGATCAAGCAGGAGATCGCATACGACGAGTGGGGACAGGAAACAGGACTCCGGGACAATCCCGATTTCCCGAACCCGTTCACCTTCGCCGGAGGGTTGTACGATGCGGATACCAAACTCATCCGCTTCGGCGCACGCGATTACGATCCGGAGGTTGGACGGTGGACTACCAAAGACCCCATCCGTTTTACAGGAGGGGATACAAACCTCTTTGGATATGTTTTTCAAGACCCCATTAATCTTATTGATATAATGGGTTTAGATATTTGGGTTGAGGGCTCTTCTGGAAGCGAGCCACTCCCTCATCAGGGCTTTTCTGTAGGCAAACCAAATGGTGAGTACCGAACTTTTAGTTATGGGATGGACTCGAACTTTGGATCTGTCTATGAAGAAACAGAAAAAGGAGGGAAAATTGAAATTTACGCTAAAACAACCCCTGAGCAGGATAAAGAAATTATTGAACAGCTTATAAAAGATATACCTGAAGATAATAAAAAATGGTATGGGCCAAATACGTGCCGTAACTACAGCCAAGATAAATTTGATAAATTCCAAAACAAATATCATCTTCAACTCAGTAAACCGCCAGTCAGAAAAGAGCCGGAACGAGATTTGTTGAGAAGCCCTTGGTCTTCAACTACAACTGTCACAGGCCTGTCTACATCTTCGGCAACACCGTCGGGTTCATCGAAATGAAAAAATATTTTCTAACTATATTGGCGATAACATTTTTATTTCTAGGGTACTTCTTTTGGAATTCCAGCGGCAAAGACTATAGAATGCTTATGCTATTGTCTTCTGGATGCGAGATTATAGCGGTTGCTGCATTTTGGAAATTACTAACATATTATTATGAGCCCTATAAAAAGTATATTAAATTAGGATTGTTTTTAAGTATTCTCCAATGTTTACGGTCAATTGGATTATTGATCGAAATACTTATTAGATAATCAGGGTAGGAAAAAAAAGTGACCACCCATTAGGTGGCTCGTGAAAACTGAACAAGAGGGGAAAGGGGGAAACGGCTAAAAGGAGAAAGGGACAGGAAAACATGAACACAGATTCTTCTCTCCACTTCGCTCCACTCAGAATGACATCATCGGTGTTCATCTGTTTTCATCGGTGGTCAACCCTCCCTCATCATCCTGTTAATCCTGTCTAAAATCTTTTAAACCACTCGCCCAAAACGACCCTTCATCAGTTATACTAAAAACCAGCCCCGACAATTTAATCGACCCTCCCCTTTCCAAGGGGAGGGCTGGGTGGGGTAGGTTTTGCGGTTAAACGAAAGCAGGGAGGGAGGGAAAAGAAATATCATAACCTCCCCTTTGTCCCCTCCTTGGTAAGGAGGGGGCCGGGTAAGGCCCGGAGCCAATTTTCCCAACGCTTTCGCCGGTCGTCGCATCGGGCGCAAAGTGGATGGTACACTGGAGAAGGCGTGGTTGTACAAAGACGGGCTCAATCCCATCGCGGTGTATGGCGCAAAAAAAAATGACTTATGGCGGGTGCCATAAGTCATGATGAAACGGGTAAGGGTGGTGGGCCCACCAGGACTCGAACCTGGGACCGCCCGGTTATGAGCCGGGAGCTCTAACCAACTGAGCTATGGGCCCGCACAGGTTTATCCTTCTATGAAACTGCGCAGTTTCTTGGACCGGCTGGGGTGCCGCAGTTTGCGCAGGGCTTTGGCCTCGATCTGTCGTATGCGTTCCCGGGTCACGGCGAAATCCTGCCCCACTTCTTCCAGGGTGTGTTCGGAATCGAGCCCGATGCCGAAGCGTTTTCGCAGAACTTTTTCTTCGCGGCTGGCCAGTGTTCCGAGCACCTTCATGGTCTGTTCCTTGAGATTCTTTTTGACTACGGAATCGATGGGGGACAGCACTTTCTTGTCTTCGATGAAGTCGCCGAGGTGGCTGTTTTCTTCTTCGCCGATGGGTGTTTCCAGCGAGATGGGTTCCTTGGCGATTTTCAGAACCTTGCGGACCTTGTCGACCGGCAGGCTCATTTTTGCGGCGATTTCTTCCGGTGCCGGTTCGCGTCCCAGTTCCTGTACGAGGTGTCTTGAAACGCGGATCAGTTTGTTGATGGTTTCGATCATGTGCACCGGGATGCGGATGGTGCGTGCCTGGTCGGCGATGGCGCGGGTGATGGCCTGCCGGATCCACCAGGTGGCGTAGGTGCTGAACTTGTATCCACGGCGGTATTCGAACTTGTCCACGGCTTTCATCAGGCCGATATTGCCTTCCTGGATGAGGTCGAGGAACTGCAGGCCGCGGTTGGTGTATTTTTTGGCGATGCTCACCACGAGGCGCAGGTTGGCCTCGGCCAGTTCGCGCTTGGCGGTTTTGTCTTTCACCCGGCCGCGCGCGATGGTGCGCACGGTAGACAGCAGAGAATCCTTCGAGGTATCGGTTTCTTTTTCAATTTTGCGGACTTTGCGGCGGCAGGCCTGGGCCATTTTTGTGTACTCGTCGAATTGTTTTTTCGTCACTACTTTGTTGTTCGGGAGTTTAACGCTTTTCTGTTTGATCCAGTTTTTGGCCTGTTTTTTGATATCCGCCAAGGTCATTTTTAATTCTTTTTCGAGCAGACGCTCTTCTTTACCGGCTTCACGGATGGATGCGGCAATCTCATAAATTTTCTCGATAATTCCGTCGAAGACATCGGATTGGACGTTCAGATCGCGAACCATTTTTTCCAGAATGGCTCGTTGCTCGTTCATCTCCTTTGTTACCTTTTCGGTCATTTTTTCGCTGAGCTTGGTTTCGAGGCGTTTTTGGATCTTTTCAATTTTTTTATACTGAGTGTTCAGGGAGCGAATGATCTTCATCACCCGTTTGGTTTCGTCCTTTTCGGAAACCTCTTTTTTGTCTTCGGTTTCGGGTTGGATGATGAAATCGAAAACCCCACGTTCGGATGTTTTTACCAGGTCGGCCAGGTGGTTCAGTTCCTGGATGGTGACGGAGCAGTTGGCCACCGCAGCCAGAACCTCGTTTTGTCCCGCTTCGATGCGTTTGGCAATTTCCACTTCCCCTTCGCGGGTGAGAAGCGAAATGGTACCCATTTCCCGGAGATACATGCGGACCGGATCATCGATGGTCACGTTATCCGGCTTGGCTTCCGGAGTGTCTTCCTCCGGTTCGGGGTCATCTTTCTCGGTCTCTATCTCTTCGAGGGCTTTATCGCCCTTTGCGGCGGAGTCTACGATATCAATTTCGTTTTCCCCGAAAATATGCATGAGGTCGTCAATTTGTTCAGGAGCGACAAGGTTAGCGGGAAGGACATCGTTCACTTCTTCGTAGGTGAGGTATCCCTTCTCCTTACCCAGGGAAATCAATTGATTGACTTCGGTAACATCTGCGATTTTTTCGACATTAGACATCTGCGGGTATTCTCCTGATCGATAAATAAAATAATGGGTGCCTAAGATTCAACTATTTAGATGCAAAAAACTTACTGCGGAAGCAGGGAAAATTGCATTTCGCGCACCTGCTGGTGCAATTCCCGTGACCGATCGAGTTGACCGGTTCTCTCCGCTTCGTTTCGTTGTTGTTTTAATTCATTGATTTTCTTTTGAGTAGAGTGTCTTCGAATCTCATTAATGCAATCGGTGACGGCTTTACTGATGTTATCAAACAGAATGGGTTCCAGGCCCACCTGGGTCAAAATTGACTTTACCTCCGGGCGATCGGTTCGATCGATCAAGCGGTCCACTCTCAACGACTGGTTGTCTTTGAGTAATGCATAGAGCAGGGTCGCGGTTTCCCGGTAAGCGGGATTCTGATATTCCTCCGGGCTGATCTGGGAGGCTATGTCCTTTGCGGCCGTTTCATCGGCCAGCATGAGTTGAATGAGGTACCATTCCGGATCGTGGTTTCCTTTTTTGGAAGAGGCCGGCGCGACCACACGATTTTTATTTTGTGTCAGTGATTTTCTCATTTCTTCAAGAAACGCCCGGTCCTCGACTCCCACCCGTTCCGCCACGTAGCGGATGTGTTCGCTCCGCTCCACGCTATTCTGGATTTTAGCCAGCACGGGAAGAACGCGGTTAATGGCGCCGATTTTATCCTCGGTGGTCCGGGTTTGGGCGGAACGCAGGATGCGGTCTAAAAGATAGTGAATAAACGGCTGAGCATCCTGAATCAATTTGATAAAACCTTCTTTTCCCTGCTCCCGAATCAGGGAGTCCGGATCGTGTCCCTCGGGAAGAACGGCGACGAAGACCGAAAACCCGTGTTCCTGCAAAACCTCAAATCCGCGTTCGGCGGCGGCATGACCGGCGGGATCGGAATCAAATACCAACACGGCCTTTTGGGTCAAGGGTTTCAGGAGCAGGGCCTGCTGGGGAGTCAGGGCGGTGCCGCAGGTAGCGACCACGTTTTTAACCCCGTTTACCCAGGCGCGGATCTGGTCGAAATAGCCTTCTACGATCAATACCTGCTCTTCCTGACGAATGGCCTCTTTCGCTTTATTGAGTCCAAACAGTTGCAGACCTTTTTTATAGACCCGGGTTTCGGGCGAGTTCAGATATTTGGGTTCGCCTTCTCCCACCACACGTCCTCCGAACCCGATGATGTTGCTGTAGGAGTCCTGAATCGGGAATATAAGGCGTTCGCGAAACCGGTCGTAATAAGCATCCTTTTTATCCCTGGTCTCAGCGGCCTCTTTTTTGGAAACCAGTCCAAATTTGGCAAGCGTGTCGCGTGAGCATTGAGTCTGGCTTTCCAGATGGGCCAGCAAATCCCTCCATCCGGGAAGCGCCCAGCCCAATTGGTAATCCTCGATGGTCTGGTCGTCGAAACCGCGCGAGGACAGATATTCGCGCGCCTTTTTTCCTTCCTGGGGATGCTTGAGCTGGCTGGCGAAATATTTTGCAGTGAGGATGTTGCAGTTCAGCAGGGCTTCCCTCTCATTGCTGGAAGCGCTGTTTTGTCCGCTGTAGGAGGATGCCGGAATGGTTACCTGATAACGGGAGGCCAGCCGCTTCACGACGTCGACAAACGGCAGGTCTTCCTTTTCCATGAGAAATTTAAAGACATTGCCCCCGGCCCCGCACCCGAAACAATGATAAATCTGTTTTTCGGGACTGACGTTGAACGAGGGGGTTTTCTCGGAGTGGAAGGGGCATAAACCCTTGTAGTTTTTGCCCGCTTTCTTGAGAGGCACAAACTCGGAAACGACCTCGTAAATATCCGCGCGCGACCGAATTTCCTCGATAATATTTTCAGGAATCGTTTTATTCAATTTATTGGGTATATTGACGTAAATTCTGTTAACGGTCTAGGAGGTCAGGAGTTCAGTCACGATTTTCCGAATCTGATCCCCCTCCGCTTTACCTTTGAATTCGGGAACGACCACTTTCATGATCTTGCCCATATCCTGGGGGCCCTGGGCTCCCGTTTCCGCAATGACTGCCTGAATGCGTTGTTTCAGCTCTTCTTCCCCCACCTGCTCGGGGAGGTAAACCTGGATAATGGCAATTTCCTTTTCTTCTTTTTCTTTCAGGTCGGTCCGACCGCCTTGTTCGTACATGGCGGCGGCCTCTTTTCTTCTTTTGATCTGGGTGGTCAGGAGAGCGGTGATAGCTTCGTCTCCCAGTTCTTCGTGGAGGTCAATTTCTCTGTTTTTGATTTCGGAAACGATTAACCGAAGGGTATCGACCTTTAAGGAGTCCCTGGACTTCATAGCCCCTTTCAAATCTGAAAGGAGAGTCTGTTTTAATTCCATATTTTTTATTCAACCAGACAAAAGGCAAATATAGGAACCGAACCCGGTTTTGTCAATAGTTTGGGGTAATTAAGTTGGAAATAATCATTTTAGGGGAGTTCTTCTGTAAATTCTACAAAAATCATTGATTTTTAACTAATTATGCCCTCATTTGGGATGAATTGGGCCGTTTTTCATCAATTTTGGGAGGTGGCGCAAGGTCAATATAAGAGAAAATTTTTACGGACGGCCCTAAATTCGTCCCTGTCGGTCTCCCATGAAGCCTCAATTTCTGCCAGATTGCGGTTTTCCGGCAGAAAGATTTCCCGGAATTCCGGATGGCCGTACAACAGGTCGATGGCGGGGCGGTCGCTGACGAACTCGTAGGGTTCCGTGCGCCATTTGAAGATTTTGGGAAACAGGTGGGCCATGGCACGGATCACGGCGATTCCGGTAATAAGGGGTTTGAAGGAGTCGCGGTTAGTGATGTGCATCTGCACCCCGCCACAGACTTCACCGGCGGATTTCTGAAAACCGGGTTTGAAATACTGGGGCCGGAACAGCACGCCGGGCAGATTTTCCGAATTGAGGGCCTCCGCCAGCGGGAGGGCATCGATCCCCGGGGCTCCGCACCATTCGAAGGGCAGGGTGGTGCCGCGTCCTTCAGACAGTTGAGTGCCCTCGACCAGGCACATACCGGGATATACGGTTGCCGTTGTAAGCGTCGGCATGTTGGGGGAGGGGGCGACCCATAGAAGGCCGGTCTGGTCATACCACATTTCCCGTTTCCAGCCCTGCATCGGTACCACCGTCAGGTCGCATCCGATGCCGATCTCTTCGTTGAACCATTGCGCGAGCTCGCCGACCGTCATGCCGTGGCGGTTGGGGAGTGAATACTGGCCGACGAAGGAATGCCACCCCTCTCGCACCAGATTGCCTTCCACATCCAAGCCGTTGATCGGGTTCGGCCGGTCGCACACCACTACGGGTACGCCCGCTTCTTTGCAGGTCTGCATGCAGTTGGCCAGTGTATATATAAAGGTGTAATAGCGTGATCCGATATCCTGAATATCAAATACCAGCGTATCGATATCTTTCATCAACCCGGCATCCGGGGTGAGAGAGGCGTGATCCTTTCCGTACAAACTGACGATGGGGATTCCAGTGGCGGGTTCGCTACCGTGGCCGACATCCACCATGTCCTGGTCCACCCCGTACAAGCCGTGCTCTGGAGCAAACAATTTAACCAGATTAAAATCCTTGTGCCGGTGGAAATGAATGAAGGAGGGTATCCCGTTCGCAGTCACACTGGTGTGGTTGACCACCAGTCCGATACGGCTGCCTTTAAGGTATTTTTCAGGCTCGGCCAACAGCCGTTCCAATCCTGTAGCGACCTTGCTCATTTTCGAGTGGGTTTGAGGTTTATTGAGGTGAATCGACTTTGGGAAACTTATAACCCTTGTGAATCACAACGATATTGGACTCTTCATCGACATGAAAACGCCGTCTGTCCTGCTCGGGATCATAACCGATTTCGGTGCCGGGCGGAACAGTCACATCCTTGTCGATGATGGCCATATTAATTCTGCAATTGGCGCCAATATGCACCCGGTCCATGAGGATGGAATTGATGATGGCGGCGCCACTGTCAACCTTCACGCCGCGGCCCACAACCGAATCCTGAACGATGCCGCCGCTGATGATGCTGCCCTCGGAGACCAGGCTGTTGATGGCCTGTCCGCGTCGACCATCCTGATTGAACACGAACTTGGCGGGGGGCAGGCCGAAACCGGATGTTTTGACCGGCCATTTTAAATTGTACAAATTAAATACCGGTTTCACGTTTCTAAGATCCATGTTGGCTTCCCAGTAACTGCCGATGCTTCCCACGTCCCGCCAATAACCAATTTCCTCCGGTGTGATATCGGGTACCCGGTTGCGGGAAAAATCATAGGCAAATACGGGATGTTTATCGAAAAGAGAGGGCAGAATGTCCTTGCCAAAGTCATGCGAGGAGTTCGGATTTTTGGCGTCAGATTGGAGAACCTCGGTCAGAAACGGACCGTTGAAAATATAATTCCCCATTGAAGCGAAGGCCAGGTCCGGGCGTCCGGGAATGGCCTGTGGATTTTCCGGTTTTTCCTGGAAGCCGACCACACGCCCTGCGGCATCGACCTGGATCACTCCGAAATGCCGGGCATCTTTGATAGGAACCGGAATGGCGGCGATGGTGACTTTGGCCATATTGGAGATGTGGAAGTTGATCATCTGCTGGATGTCCATCCGGTAAATGTGATCCGCTCCAAAAATAGCGACCAGGTCGTACTCTTTATCTTTAATTAAGTTAATGTTCTGGTAAATCGCATCGGCGGTACCCATGTACCAGCTTTCCCCGGTCCGCTTCTGGGCGGGCACCGGAAGAATGAAATGATCGGGCAATAATGAGCTGAACCGCCAGCCTTCCTGAAGATGCTCCGTCAGCGACTGCGACTTAAACTGGGTCAGGACATAAATAGAGTAAATTCTGGAATTGATGAAATTGCTGAGGACGAAATCGATCAGGCGGTATTTGCCCCCGAACGGGACCGCCGGTTTGGCGCGGTCCATGGTGAGTGGATAGAGACGGCTTCCTTCACCGCCAGCCATGATCATGCCTAGTACATTCATAAGGTTCTGCCCTTTTTGCTCAACTAATTTGAGTTGAGTGGAATAAAATGACTCTTCCTAGTGTCTCATAAATGACCGGGAGGGTTCAACGACTGGAAAGTTTTATGGGTGCTTGCAAATAGTTATCACTTTATTTATGATTCGGGCATGAATATCAGACGATTTACTGTCGCAGGAGTCTGTTTATGGGCGATTCTGCTAGCTTCTATTGCTGCGGCGGGGCCGATGCACACCCACGCTCGCCATATTGCAGTCGCGGATGATGCTCCCTGGAAGCCTCATGTTGTCCAGGCCGTTTCTCCTTTCAAGCTTCATTTGAAAGATAAACGGTTACACTGCGAACTTCTGGGGCACAGCCCCCTGCTTCCCTGTCCGCATCATAAGGTTCCGGCGGGAGAGAAAACTAAATGTTATATATCCAATGAATGCAGCGGCGGCCCGTTGTCCGCGCCATCTGCCCGGTCATTTGGAGATTCGCCCCGGTTTCTGGTTCCGGTGGCCTCAGCAGCGGACGATTCGCAATTTGGTATGAACACCTTGGTTACCCCGATTTTTTACGATTCCATTTTTTCCCATTCTCTTGACCGCCCGCCCCGGGCACTCTGATCCTACCTCTTAATATCTCATCCTTCAGTTCGTAGGCGCCCCTCGTGTGTCGTGCCCTGTTGAGGCGCGTAGGCTTTGCCCCGAATAGCGCATTTTTGCGGAGGGATGGGCATCCCAAAATGTCTTGAGAAAAGGAATAGCATAATGAAAAAGTTGTGTTTGTTGGTAAGTGCTGTGCTTTTTGCATTAAATTTCAGCTCAATGGCTGAAGCCAGTTGTGGAGCATCCAATTGTACTTTAATCCGGGGATCCCAGTCCGGCCTGGCCAGTGAAGGACGGTTTGTTGTGGATTTGTCCTACCGTTATATCCGTCAGGATGACAAAAAAAAGGGATCGAGTGATTTTGACGGAAATATTGACGTGGCCAAAGTCGAATTTGAAACCGGATTGATTGAGCCGGCCCATCATAGAGAATTCAGAACCATTAACGAACTCGCTCAACTGGATATCAGCTATGGAGTCACGGAGCGATTTACAGTTTCCCTGAGTGTTCCCTTTTTAAACGATCGGAAGCATGAGCATAATGACGGAGTCGGCGGTGTTCCTCCCGAAGGTGAATTCACCAATGCGGATGGGAGCAGTGGCTTTGGCGATATCACACTCATGGCAAAGTATGCGGTATGGCAAACGACTAAACACCAGTTGGTCGCTGGTGCGGGTATCAAGTTTGCCACCGGGGATTTCAAGTTGCGGAATTCTGAAGGAAATATCAACGAGCCGACCATTATGCCGGGTACGGGCTCAACCGACGGGGTTCTGTCGGTGCTTTATAATTTCTCATTTATTCCCAATCGGTTGAGCTTTTTTGCGTCGGCATCGCATCGGCTCACCGGTAAAAATTCGCTGGACTACCAGTTTGGAGACAGCACTTTTCTGGATGGTGGGGTAAGTTACAGATTGAATGAGAAAGTCAGTTTGATTACCCAAATCAATACCCGGATTTCCCGGCGCGATGAATATCTGGGGATGGCCGTGCCGAATACCGGGGTCACCTTTATGGATGTGACTCCGGGAGTGGTGTTGACTGCCTCTGAGAATGTTTCTTTATACACACATGTTCAGATCCCGATATACCAGCGGGTCAATGATGTGAACATCGTTCCAAGTTTTGGAATCATGGCGGGAGTGTCTTATGGTTTTTAAATCATTCATTAAATCCCGATGTGCTCCCGTAGTATTTTTAAGTCTTTTCCTGTTAGGCATGGCTGCGTCCCCTCCCCTGGTGGGGGGGCCGGCCCCGCTTTTTCAATTGAAGTCCGTGGATGGCGAGGTCGTCAAGTTGTCCGATTTGAAAGGCCAGTTCGTGGTTCTCAATTTCTGGGCCACCTGGTGCGTTCCCTGCATCAAGGAAATGCCGGAATTGCAAAAGACACATCAGTCCCTAAATCAAACGGTCAAAATTATCGGAATCAATCTGGCGGAACCCAGGGAAAAAGTCGATCAATATACGAAGGATCATCATCTGAGTTTTCCTGTTCTTCTGGATGATTATGGCAATGTCTCCCAGGAATATGAGGTGATTCACCTGCCGGTCACCTATTTTATTACGCCGGATGGTATTATTCGCGATAAAATATTCGGCGGCGGCATCACCCGGGAAATGATTGAAGCCAAAATCAATCGGTTGATGTGACTGCCTGAAATTTTTCCGAGGACGTTTTATAGGTGGCGGCAGATGATGAATAAAAACATTGTGGCATTTCTTGCGTTCGGGTTGGGAATGCTGATTTGGGTTACGCCGGCGTTCGCCGGTGTGGCGGAAGTGGATTCCAATTTCGACGGCAAGATGGACCAATGGCATCATACGGCTCCCGATGGCAAAGTCCTTAAGGTCGAATACGACCTGAACCATGACGGCAGGGTCGATCAGGTCCAGTTTTTCAAGCCCGGTAAACAATTGGAGCGGATCGAATTCGATACCGACCATGATGGTAATTTTGAACAGATTCAGTATTACTCAGCAGAGAATTACGTAGAGCGCGTCGAAAAGGATTCCAATGGCGATGGAAAAATGGACTGGAAAGAGTTTTTCGGTTCTTCTGGAGCCCCGACACGTGGAGAGCGGGATACCAATCACGATGGCGTCCCCGACGTCTGGAAATTTTATGACGCGAAAGGGGAGTTGGAGCGAATGGAGCACGACACCGACCATAACGGCAGGGTAGATCAGTGGGATCGGTTCCGTCATGATAAAATGGTCCAGACCGCGTTTGATACCAACGGCGATCAAAAGCCCGACCAGTGGCAGTTCCTGAATGCTTCAGAGAAATTGGAGCACGCTGAATATGATACCAACCATGACGAGAAGGCCGACCTCTGGGAATTCTTTAATGAATCGGGGGAAATTGTGCGGATCGAAAAGGACCGCAACTTCGACGGGGAAGTGGATATCGTTCAAAAACCGTAGGGCCGTCCGATGGGTGGCTCGATGGTTTCTAGTTGAGGCGGCGTGCGGTTTTTAAAATAGTTCTCGAACAGCGGAAACTCCGGTCTCCAGGTCACGTTGAACACCATGATCGGCTGGAACCGCCCCAGCAGAAACTGCCCCCTCAGGTCCACGGTCGCGATGACTTCATCCGCCAGTTTCCAGGATTTTACCACCCCCACCTCATCATAAATCCGCGCCCGGTACATCGGGTCTCCCTTGGACAGGGCTTCGCCGGGCATGGTGACATCGCCCCGGGGTGAATTGAAATCGAGACTGCCGCCCCTCCAGTGCTGAAAATAAATGTAGGTATCCCACACCGTCACAAACGCACGGTAGGCCATGCCCTCGTCGTCCACCTGCGGCAGGGCCGGGGGATCGTCGGAGTTTTGCAGATAATGCACGGTGAACCCGACTTCATCAAGCCAGCCCGAATCGGAGGGTTCCGGACGGTAGGTGTAGCCGCCGCCCGCTCCAATGCTTAAATTATTGAACACGCCGGGGCCGGTATTCGCCTGGCCGCCCAGGTGCACCCAGTACACCTGCCCATCCAGCATGAAGCCTCCCGCCTTCACCTGGCTGTACCCGCCGATCGAAAACTTTTCGCGCTGGGTGGCGGTCTCCCGTTCCTCCCAGCTGATCCAAATATCCTGGCGCAGGTGTTCGATATCCGTCTTGAACTGAAATCCCTGCTCGATGGGTTCCCGGTAACGCAGGACGTCGTTAAAAAACGCATCGTGCAGGGGATGGTTCCGGTCGATCGTTCCGGCGGTGAACCGCCACCCCTCTGCAAAGTCGTAGTGCAGGGAGATCACCGGGTCCACCTCGTCGGGCTGGTCGTCTTCACCGAACTCAAAATTCCACAGGACGCCCGCTTCAATTTTCAATCGGTTGTTAATCTTGTACTGAAAAAAGGATTTGGTCAGGTTGCCGATCAGGGTGAATCCCTCCACCTGCAAAGAGTTGTCCACTTCTTCCGAGAGCTCCCGGTTGTAGACGTAAGTCTGATTTTCAATGACCAGCGACAGCGGAGACTCCGCTCCGGACGGATTTGGGATAAACAACCCCATCAGCAGGATCAGAAACCCAACTTCAAACAGCCGGTGCCTGGGTTTTGGGTGACGGTGAGTGAGGCGCGGTGCGTTCAAAGGAACTCAGCAGGGGAGGTTGATATTGTAAAACGGTTCGTTGGGTGGAGAACCCGCATGCGGTCGGGTCTCATAAGGCCCTTGAATGTAACATAACTGAACAAAAAAGTTTAGTGGGGTGTGAACGTGGGTGTCACCCTGAGCCTGTCGAAGGGCGACACGGTTAGGCAGGGGGCTCCACAACCGTAAGGATAAAAACTCCTCTCCAGCGCGGTTCATTCTGCCAGGGTCCAATCCGGACGCCTTCTAAATAATTGATTTATAGGATTTTAGGTGATTGGTGAGAGAAAGTCAAATTTAAAAGAAAAACCCCCGGTCCGTGAAGACCGGGGGTCGGTATTGCAAGCTTAGCGGGAGGCAGAATTACATCATGCCGCCCATTCCACCCATGCCGCCGGCCGGGCCGTGAGAATGTTCTTCCTTCTCTTCCGGCAGGTTTAACGTCATCGATTACGGTTATAATGGGATCGGCGAGCGCGTCCGCAAAACCGTGGGCGGCACGACCACGCTTTACCTGTACGGGCCGGGTGGCCGGTTGATGGCCGAACTGGACGCTACCGGGCAGGTGGAGAAAGTGTACGTCTACTTTGCGGGTGAACCGCTGG
>Ga0224501_10002885_pt1 | contig 13538 bp, 9 predicted proteins | sample SF_Oct11_sed_USG_4_FD_169105 | JGI IMG/M metagenome (GOLD analysis project Ga0224501, IMG submission 169105) | Sediment microbial communities from San Francisco Bay, California, United States - SF_Oct11_sed_USGS_8_1 | ecosystem: Environmental > Aquatic > Marine > Sediment | place: USA...
CCGAAACCCAGTTTACCCAATTCAATGACTGTGAGTGCATTGATTTGGGCGACGCGGAGCCCGTCTGTATCGATTACGGTGGTGCCATTGATTATCGATTCATAATATCGACTGCGTACTCGTCCTTGTCTGTATTCGTTGGAATCCAGTGCATATTGAATATGTAAGGCGTTAACAACTTCCTTTCCATCGGAACGGCACCAGAAATCGGCTTCACGTAGAATATCTGAAATTGCTTCGAGGTTTATATCCAGCTTCTCTTGTTCTTCGGCCAGTCTGGAGCTGTGCTCAATAATTCGTGCGACAGCATTTCTATGGAATGGCAACATATTCTCCTGTTCCACGATGTTGCTGATTAAAGTGGCTAAGGCATGGTGGGTAGTATCGTTTCTATCCACATTATCTTCAAAGTCTGCAGCGACCTTAAATAGATGGTTAAACTCAGGTTCTTGCTCACACAAAAGATAATAAAGGCTGCGGCTTCCAATAAGGACAATTTTAACATCCAGGGGGATGAGTTCGGGCTCCAGGCTAATTGTGGAGACCAGTCCCATGGATTGCACCAGTGATTGTATATTGATGGTTTTGGAAGACAGGCACCGCTTTAAGGCGTCCCATGCCATGGGTTCCATCAAGAGTGTTTTGGCGTCCAGTATGAGATAGCCGCCATTGGCTTTATGCAAGGCGCCAGACTTGATCAGGGAAAAATCGGTATGAAGTGTACCCATATCGGTAGTATGTTCTACTCGTCCAAGCAGATTGTCGTGCGTGGGGATATCTTCATATATAACGGGCGCACCGCTATCTTTATCATGGGACACCAACACGTTTACCGTGTAGCGTCGTAAGAATACGTCTTGATAGAATTTGCTGGTGGATTTGGTATGGCCGTTTTCATACGCACGAAACACGTCCATATTATCAAGAACATCATGTTTAAGATCGACGTAATAGTCTTTCAGTTTTTCTATGTGTCGGTACTTGTCCTTGAGCGAAATGAAGACATGATCTAAGGTCATTAATACAACTTCCGTATCCAGACCGCGTATTTTTTCTCTGGCTTCGCGTTGCCACACCGGAATCTGTTGCATAATTCCCTGCAGCTTGTTCATGCAGGTTTCTCGACTGGACTGCACGTGAAGCTTTTTGGCTTCGGGCAGTTGTTCGAAGGCCTTGGGATCGATGACCTTACCCTTTTCTGTGGGTAAAAAAATCAAACCGTGTGGCGAGCGTACCAGCTCCAGCTCATTGGCCTTGGCTGCCTCGCGCAGCTCTTGCATGGCCAGGTCTCGCTTATCGTTAAACTCATTTTCGATTTCGGTAACATGTGCCTGATAGACTTCGCTGGCGAACGCGCTGGGGATGCCATCGAGGAGTGCTTCAATGAGTTGTTCGTGGTCTCGTTTTAGTTCCTTGGCCTGGGAAGTCTCCAGTTGTATGGCGACGGGCTTGGCGGGCTTGGCAAAATTATGTATGTAGACCCAGTCATTGGGGGCTTTTTGTTGCTGCGCGGTGGCTTCAAGAATACTGCGCGTAAAACGATGTTTACCGGCACCGTGTCTGCCCAGGACATAGAGATTGTAACCATCTTTTTTGATTGCCACGCCAAACCGTATAGAATGGTCAGCGCGTTCCTGTCCGAAAAAAGGGTGGTCTGAGGTTTTAATCTCAGCAGTTGTCTCAAAGGGCAATGACTGAGGATCACAGGTGCGCGTCACTTGTTCAGCGGTTAGTTTGTAGCGATTTATGTCTGGCGTTTTGGCCATTTCTTGCTCTGACATAGTCTTGTGGCTACCGTTTAAAGAATAAAAAGTTGGCCGCCACTGTACGGAAAAAATGCGCTTTTTACAAATATTTCAACAACTTTTGGATCATTACGGGGCGCAGCACTGGTGGCCTGGCGATACCCCTTTTGAGGTGATGGTCGGTGCAGTGCTGACCCAGAACACGGCCTGGACGAACGTCGAACGGGCCATCGAAAATCTCAAAAAAAATAAAGCGTTAGATCCTGAGGTCATTCTAGATACAGGTAGCAAAGAACTGGCCGAATGGTTAAAACCTTCAGGGTATTTCAATGTGAAGGCCGAGCGCTTGAAGCATTTCTGCCAGTGGTATGTGGGCAGAGGGGGATTGAATGGCCTCAAGGGCTGGCATCTACACGATCTGCGAGCCGATATCCTGGGCGTAAAGGGGATAGGCCCAGAGACGGCGGATGACATTTTACTCTATGCGCTGGACCATCCTGTTTTTGTCATAGACGCCTATACGCGAAGGCTATTTTCCCGCTTGGGACTGGTGAAGGGCGACGAGGGCTATGAACAACTGCGTTTCAAGTTTGAGGCGGAGCTGGAACGGGATGTGGCATTGTTTAACGAATATCACGCCTTGATTGTGATTCACGCCAAAGACACCTGCCGTAAACGGGTACCGCGATGTGAGGCCTGTTGTTTAGAAGATGGGTGTCGATTTAGTAAAACGAAAGACTAGTCTGCAGTGCAAACGCGATTGCGGCCTTCGTGTTTTGCGCGGTAAAGCGCCTTATCGGCACGTTCAAAAAAAGCTATTTGATCTTCGCTGGGTTTCAGTGTGGCAACACCTACACTCACGCTGATTGCCGTGGGGTTACCCGAACACTGGCATTCTATGCGCGACACCGATTCTCTGATGCGCTCCGCCAGCAGCGTAGCCCCTTCAGTGTTGGTGTTGCTGAGTAAAACCACAAACTCCTCGCCCCCATAGCGAAAAACAATGTCAGTGACACGCACACAGGCGCTCGTTCGCTCGGCGACGCACTTCAGGGCCATATCACCCGCAGAATGCCCCAGTTTGTCGTTGATCTGCTTGAAATGATCGATATCGATAACCAGTAGCGACAGGGCATTACTATGTCGGTGGGCAAGGCCGATTTCGCGTTCAACCGTTTCCTCGAATGTGGCCCTGTTGAAGGTGCCAGTCAAGGGATCCTTATGAGCGGCATGTAGGGCCTGTTTATACAGCAGGGCATTGCGTAGGGGATAGATTAATCCGCGTAAGGTGTACTCGAATACGGTGACTTCACGCTGGGTCATGGCCCATTCTCGATAGAGAGTGAGTTCCCCAATGCTTTCTTCATTGGCAACCAGCGAATAGACGCAGGCCACGCCTTCGTTTCCGCCTACTGATATACTGATTTCATGATCAAGATTGGTATACACCATGCCTGTGTGCGGAATGGCAGGACGAATCTGTTGGGAAAAGAGTGAGAAAAGCTTATCCAGATCCATGGTGGTTTGTAAAACACTGGATATGCGCTGACTGTATGCTTGAGAAAGCATATCAGTTTGGTCAGAGGAAATGTTAATCACCTCTGCATGTGCCTGTTCCTGGGTCGGATCTACTGCGACATCCTTGTCCGCCAGACTTATTTCTGTCGCCATGGCCTAGGCCTCTCAATACCTTGTTTTTTTGTCCTATTGCTAAGCAAGTAGTAAGCCATGGATTATGCACGCAATTAAGAAGTCGATAAAGCCAATAATTACTTGGATTTGTAATATCATTATGAGGTGGAGTCTAAACTGGATAGAAGGGTGGGAACTTGTGTCTAAAATGAGAGAGCGTGGGATAGTGAGAAAAAGGGGTACTATGAGTAAGTTCATGATTCTAAAAGGTCTGTTAGTCTTGATCTTCGTGCCGTCCGTTTTGCTTGCAGCAACAGTTGAGAAACTGGGTGAAGATCTGGTGAATCCTGGTCATCACGAGCAACCTGCCTGGTTTAAAAATTCTTTCCTTGATTTGCGTGAGGATATCGCCGACGCCAAACAGGATGGAAAGCGCGTATTGCTCTATTTCTATCAAGATGGTTGCCCCTATTGCGCCAAGTTATTGGATGTGAACTTTACTCAGAAAGATATTGTGGACAAGACTAGACAAAAGTTTGACGTAATTTCGCTCAATATGTGGGGAGATCGGGAAGTAATTGACCACAAGGGCAAGACGGTCAAAGAGAAGGATTTTGCCGCCTCCCTCAGGGTCATGTTTACGCCTACGCTGATATTTTTGAATGAGCAGGGTGAGGTGGCCCTGCGCATCAATGGTTACTACAAACCCCATCGTTTTATGGCCGCGTTGGACTATGTCTCTCAGAAAAAGGAAAAAAAGATTTCGTTCAAAAATTATTTCAAGGAGGTGGCACCGGCCGAGGCACACGGGAAATTGCATCACAAGCCCTATTTCATGAATCCACCCTATGACTTTTTAAAGACACGTAAAAAGGGCAAGATCCTCATGGTGTTGTTTGAGCAGAAGCAGTGTCCGGCTTGCGATGAATTACACGATGATATACTCAAGCGTAAGGAATCCGACGAACTGATACAAAAAATGGATGTGGCTCAGATCGATATCTGGTCCAACGAAAAGGTGTTTACCCCCAAGGGAAAGCCGACGACTGCCAAGCACTGGGCGAACAGTCTGGATATCAAATACACTCCTTCAGCGGTATTTTTTGATGACAAGGGAAATGAGGTCTTTCGCTGGGAGGCCTATCTGAAGTCGTTTCATATTCAGTCTTCAATGGACTATGTCGCCAGTGGTGCCTACAAGAATGAACCCAGCTTTCAACGTTATATAGAAGTGCGGGCAGACAAGATTCGTGAACAGGGTGTTGAGATCGAGTTATTAAAGTAGGCAGAAAATTAGACTAGATATAAAAACTATAAATATCCCGTAGGGCCTGGATAGCGACAATTCATTCCGTATTAAGGCTATAATGAATTCATACCATCAGGGTTATAATTGTCGGTAAATATCCATTGTTTCGCCTTAGCCGCTATTTTTCCGTTGCAAGCCTCATAGGGATGATCTCCATCGTGATTGTCCTCACTCTGTTCTATCGGCATCAGGCTATGGATTCCCTTATGGAACAGCAAACGCGGGCAAACGTGGATCTCACCAAAAGTTTTTCTAATGCAGTTTGGGGGAGGTTCAAGGAATTTGTAGAGAAATCTGAGTCTTGGACAGTTGAGGAAATTCGGAGTCGTCCTGAACTCGAAAAGTTGCGCCTCATTACTTTGGCCCAAATGAAAAACATGAATGTGGTGAAGGTAAAGGTTTATAACCTTAGCGGTATCACCGTATTTTCCACTGAACCCTCTCAGATTGGGATGAACAAGGCCAAGAGTGCAGGAAGTGCTGGGTTTCTCAAAGCACGGTCAGGGACTGTCGCCAGTGAAATTGCCTTTAAAAACCAGTTTCAGGCTTTTGAGCAAGTCATTGTGGATCGTAACCTGATCGCAACCTATTTGCCGGTGAGGGAAAGTGAAGCCGGTACGGTGAAGGCCGTTTTTGAAATCTACACCGATGTGACTCCCTTGGTTAAAAAAATTGAATCAACTCAAATCGAGATCGTAGCGGGAGTAAGCCTGGCCCTTACCCTGTTGTATTTTTTTCTGTATATGATAGTGCGAAGGGCTGACAAAATAATAAAGAATCAGGAATTGCAGCAACGTGAGAGTGAAGAGCATATCAGGTATCAGGCCTTCCACGACTCTCTAACGGGGCTGCCAAATCGGGAAAGCTTTGTACAATACATTGGTAAAGCCATTCATCGTGTACGGAGAAACGATAAAAACGGCGCTTTGCTATTTCTGGACCTGGATGGCTTTAAATTGATTAATGACAGCATGGGCCATGATGTGGGCGATCAACTCCTCAAGGCAGCAGCGACACGAATCTCGTCTTGCTTGCGTGAAACCGATATGGCGTTTCGATTGAGCGGCGATGAATTTCTCGTGGTCATGGAAAACCTTGATAAGAATGAAAGCGCTGGTCTTATGGCACAGCGTATTCTGGATACCATGAGTCTACCTGTTTCACTAAAGAGCCGCGAGGTTATTGTGCAGGTAAGTATAGGAATTGCGATCATCCGAGGTGAAGAGATTTCTGCAGGGGATTTACTCCGCCAGGCCGATTCGGCGATGTATACCGCGAAGAAAAAAGGCCCCAACCACTACAGCTTTTATACTGATCAGCAACTAAGTGCCGAGTTGAATAAATCATCGTTTGAGCAGGAAGTACGATCTGCGATTCAGAAAAGGGAATTGTGTCTATTTTTTCAACCTGTTGTTGATGCCAAAACCAAGCGTATCGTCGCTGTTGAGGCCTTGTTGCGATGGCAGCATCCCAGCTATGGTCTGCTGTTACCGGAACGTTTTTTACCAGTCATGGACGAATTGGGTATGACTAGCCAGGTGGGAAACTGGGTGTTGATACAAGCCTGCCAGTATATGAAGTCTTGGCTGGACAGTGGTTGTCTTCCCGTAAGATTGTGTGTGAATGTTTCGGCTAAACACTTTAAAGATGGGAGTTTTATTTCCCATGTTGAAAATGCACTGGCAAAAACAGGACTGGAAGCATCCAGACTGGTTCTGGAGTTGACAGAGGATATGTTTCGAGATCGGCCAGAGTTTTCCATAGAACAACTCCATAGATTGAAAAGGCTGGGTGTGTCTTTGTCTATCGATCACTTTGGCCTGGGTTTTTCTTCTGTTGAAAATTTGAAATCTTATCCCATCGATTCGCTGAAAATAGATCGAACGCTTACGAGTAAGGTAGGTGAAAACGCAAAGGATACGGCGCTGCTCGCTTCGATGACGGTGCTTGCCAATATTTTGGACCTTGAACTAACAGCGGTGGGTGTGGAAGATAGAAGGCAGCTGAAGTTTTTTAATCGCCGAGGTTGTTTTAATATACAGGGAAATCTGATCAGCCCACCTCGAAGTGCAATGGCGATGGAAGATTTGTTGATCTAAACGGAGTTGAGAAATGCGTAAAACGCCAGCGCTCTTTGTGAGTCATGGCAGCCCTATGCTTATGGTGGATGAGCAAGACGGGGCAGATTATCGTCGTTGGGGCAAAGAATTGGGAAAGCCCAGAGCAATCCTGGTGTTTTCCGCGCATTGGCAGACCCCGCAACTAAGTGGTGGTGAAATCAAACCGCATACTCAGCTCATTTACGATTTTGGGGGCTTTCCTCCGGAGCTGTATACCATTCAGTATCCCGCTCCCGGTGCTGCGGAGATAGTGAAAGAAGTAGAGGACATGCTCGGAACCAGTCTACCAATTCAGGATCGCGGTTTGGATCATGGCGTATACGTTCCATTCATTCATATGTGGCCGCTGGCCGATGTGCCTGTGTTACAACTCAGTCTGCCAAGAAATATGTCAGAAAGGGAATTATACGAGCTTGGTCAGAAGCTTTCGCCCTTGCGTAAAAAAGACATACTCATCATTGGTGCTGGTGCGCTCACTCACAATTTACGGGCGTTCAATCCCTATTATCAATCCGATGAACCCTATTCTTGGGCCAGGGAATTTGATGAGTGGTTGGAAGATGTGTTGATACGAAAAGATATCGATGCGCTGCTAAATTGGAAGCAGGCGCCACAGGCAAGGCAAAACCATCCCACCGACGAACACTTTCTACCGCTATTTATTGCTGCAGGTGCGGGTGAGGGCGAAGTGGTGAGTTTTCCCACGCTAGGGTTTAGTTATGGCGCATTTAGTAGAAGGTCGGCGCAGTTCGGTTGAAGGAGGTCTTAGCCTGGTTTTTTTTCCATCGCGCACTTAATCTGGGTAATCTGTTTAGTCCCTACCTCCATTGCCGACAACTTACCACCCCACAGGCATCCTGTATCTAATGCAAAAATCTTTTCAAAACCCGGATTCCCCAGCGTAGACCAATGTCCAAAAATGATATCGGCTGCTATGGGTTTTCGCGTAGTTAATGCATACCAAGGCATAAGTCCTGGTGCTTGGCTTCCAGGTGGTCCTTTTTGATCCATATTGAGGCGGCCGTCTTCATAACAGTAGCGCATGCGGGTGAAGCTGTTGGTGATGTAGCGCAGGCGTTCTACACCTTCCAAGTCGTCTCGCCAGTTGTCGGGGGTGTTGCCGTACATTACATTGAGAAAGTCCACGTAGTCGTCACCACGAAACACGCTTTCCATCTCACGGGCATTGTCTATTGCCTGTTGCAAGTCCCACATGGGTGAAATGCCAGCATGCACCATCACGGCGTTCAAGTCAGGATCGTAATGCAAAAGTGCTTGATGACGTATCCAGTCCATCAGTTCATCGCGATCGGGCGCGGCGAGGATCGGGTCCATGGTATCGGGTTTGCGTTGATGGGTCACGCCATGGGCCACGGCCAGTAGATGTAGATCGTGATTTCCCAGGACGGTGACCGCGTTCTGTCCCAAATCCTTTACAAACCGCAAAGTCTCCAGCGACTGTGGACCGCGATTGACGATATCGCCGACGAACCAAAGCGTATCATGCTTGTCATCAAAGCGGATTTTTTGCAGGAGCTTTTGCAGGGCCGCAAAACAGCCCTGCACATCACCGATAGCGTAGGTCGCCATTGGCGATCACGCTTTGCCTTGTAACTGATCCAGTATGGCCTCGTTTTCCAAGGTGGAGGTGTCGGAGGTGATCTTTTCTCCTTTGGCGATGGTGCGCAATAAACGTCGCATGATCTTACCGGATCGAGTTTTGGGTAGGTTGTCTGCGTAACGGATGTCGTCGGGTTTTGCGATAGGGCCAATCTCTTTGGCGACCCAGTTGCGCAGTTCTTTGGTGAGTGCCTCGTCGACTCCACCCGCCGGGCGTGGCCCGCGCAAGACCACGTAGGCAAAGATGGCCTCCCCTTTCACCTCATCGGGTCTACCCACCACAGCTGCTTCGGCAACGCGCTCGTGGGCAACCAGGGCCGATTCTACTTCCATGGTGCCGAGCCGATGACCAGAAACATTTAATACGTCGTCGATGCGACCCATGATCCAGAAATAGCCGTCGGCGTCTTTGCGGGCACTGTCGCCAGCGACATAATAACGATTATCGAATTCGCCCCAGTAGGTGTCTTGATAGCGTTTGTCGTCTCCCCAAACTGTACGTAGCATGGAAGGCCAGGGTTTCTTGATGACAAGGAACCCACCTTGATTAGGTTCGGTTATGGGGTTGCCGTCTTTGTCCACCACGTCGGCGGCAATGCCGGGCAAGGGGCGGGTACAAGAACCGGGTTTGGTGGCTGTTGCTCCGGGAATGGGGGCAATGGCGTGGGAGCCGGTTTCGGTTTGCCACCACGTGTCTACAATGGGGCAACGCTCCTTGCCGATGGTCTTGTGATACCACATCCAGGCCTCAGGATTAATCGGTTCGCCGACCGTACCGAGCAGGCGCAGGGAGGACAAATCGTAGGCGTTGGGGAAATCGTCGCCCTGCTTCATCAGTGCACGGATCGCCGTGGGTGCTGTGTAGAAGATAGTGACTTTGTGGTCCTGACAGATTTTCCAAAAACGACCGAAGTCGGGCACATTGGGCGCACCTTCATACATGAGCAGGGTGCTGCCAGTCGCCAAGGGGCCATAAGCCACATAGCTGTGGCCGGTAATCCAGCCAACATCGGCTGTGCACCAAAAGATGTCTTTATCATTGATGTCGAACACCCATTTCATGGTCATGATGCTGTTAAGAAGATAGCCAGCCGTGGAGTGTTGGATACCCTTGGGTTTGCCTGTGGAGCCGGAGGTGTAAAGTAGGAAAAGCGGATGTTCGCTTTCCACCCACTCAGGTTCGCACTCACTGGCCTGACCCGCGACGAGGTCGTCCCACCAAATATCTCGACCCTCGACAATGCCCACATTGTGATCAGTCCGCTTGAGTACGACCACATGTTCGATTGAGGCGCAGCCTTTGCCCAGCGCCTCATCAGTGGCGGCCTTGAGTTCCACGATCTTGCCACCACGGTTACCGCCATCGGCGGTGATGACCATGCGGGCACCTGCGTCTTCAATGCGATCTTTGAGAGAAGCGGCCGAAAATCCACCAAAAACGACAGAATGAATGGCACCAATACGGGCGCAGGCCTGCATAGCGATGACCGCTTCGGGGGTCATGGGCATATAAATGACAACTCGGTCACCCTTTTTAATTCCTTGTTTTTTTAACCCATTTGCGAATTGGCAGACGCGATCGTGCAGTTGCCGGTATGTCAGGGTTTCGATGTCCCCCGGCTCGCCCTCGAAAATAATGGCGGTTTGATTTCCTTTTGTAGCAAGGTGACGGTCTATGCAGTTGTAGGAAACATTAATCCGGCCATCCGTAAACCAGGCATAATGTGGGGCATTGCTGGAATCCAGTCCCGTTGTAAAGGGTGTATGCCAGTCCATCTCATCACGAGCCAATTGCATCCAGAATCCTTCATAGTCTTCTTCTGCCTGCCGGTACAAGGCCTCCAACTGCTCTGGGCTACCGATTCGGGCATTTTCTGCGAATTCCGCCGAGGGCGGAAACTGACGGTTTTCTTGTAGTATGGAGTCGATATTTTCACTCATGGACTGCTCCCTTCATCCCTTATCATGTTGTGGTGCTTTAGACTCATAAGCTTAACATAACCCTGAGCAATTTGGGTTTGTGGCTAAATGTAAACTATGCTCAAGAAAAGGCGAGTACGGCGCGATAGCTAACTATAACGAGAAACCCTAATTGACTAATAAAGACGGTGATATGGCGGCAAATCCACAAGATTTTCAGGACAAGCTCAAAGCGATTCGAAAAGGATTTGCCAAGGCTCTACCCGGCAAACTGGCAGAAATTAATGCACAGATCGCCGTCTGTCAGGCAAATCCGGACGATAGGGATGCGTTAAATACACTACATCGGTATACCCATAGCCTGGCCGGGTCCGGGGCCACCTTTGGCTATAAGCAGACCAGTCAATATGCCCGTAAGGTAGATGATTACTTGAAGGAGCTACTTGCGGATCAAACCTATTTTAGCGAAGAGGTTGCCAAGAAGGTCTGCGCACTGTGCAGTGAGTTAGAAAATACGGCGAAATCGGAAATGGTGCGAGTTTCTGAGCGTGGCATAAAGATCCAAAGTCGTGCTTCAAATGTCGAAACTGTTACTCAAACTGGAGCGAACGTTCTTGATGCCTCTCGTCTCATCTATTTAGTAGAAGATGAGGAGTTCGCCGCTGGCCAGTTGAAAATTCAGCTTACTCAGTTCAACTATCACATCGAGGTGTACCGTACATTACAAGAATTTGAGCACGCAATGACTAATATCCTCCCTGCCGTTGTGATTATGGATATTGAGTTGCCAGATGGTAATGGGGCTGAATTCATCAAGAAGCTCTATGATGAAAAGAATATATCCGCGCCGACCATCTTCTTGTCTAGTCATTCGGATACCCTCAATAGACTGAAGGCGGTGCGTTGTGGAGGGGTTGCCTATTTCGATAAACCCGTGGAAGTAGGCTTGCTCGTGGATCGATTGGATCAGATTACGGTGACCATTCCGGAAGAGGCCTATCGAATACTTGTGGTGGAAAATTCGAAGTCTGTCGCCGAATTTATTTCGGCCACCTTGGTTTCAGTGGGAATGGAGACCAAAGTAGTTATCGACCCAATGGAAGTGCTTGCCGTGTTAAGGGACTTCACTCCAGATTTAATTCTCATGAGTCTTTACATGTCTGGTTGTACTGGCCTGGAGATGTCTAAGGTTATACGGCAACAAGAATCGTTTCTCAGTATCCCTATTGTTTATCTTTCAGGTGAAACGGATTTGGATATGCAGCTTTCTGCGATTGGCGCGGGTGGGGACGAATTTCTTACCAAACCCATCAAACCCAATCATTTAATTTCTGCGGTGCAAAGTCGTGCTAAACGGGCACGATCCCTTCGTTCCCTGATGATGCGAGACAGCCTCACTGGTCTGCTCAATCACACTTCCCTGAAAGACAAGCTGGAAGTGGAGATGAGTCGATCCAGACGTTTAGGAAATGGCTTGGTGTTTGGGATGCTCGACATCGATCATTTCAAATCAGTAAATGACACCTATGGCCACGGCATTGGCGACCGGGTTATCAAGAGCCTCTCTCGGATGCTGCAACAAAGATTACGACGCAGTGATATTATTGGTCGCTATGGTGGTGAAGAATTCGCTGTTGTGTTGCTGGATACTGGGATCGAAGATGCCGTTCGTATCATGAATGATATCAGAGAAAGTTTCGCTTCTTTAGAGCAGGAAACGGGTGAGAGACGATTTAATGTGAGTTTTAGCAGTGGACTGGCCGCTTTTCCTGATTTTACCGATGTGGCTGAGTTGTGTAATGCGGCGGATGAGGCCTTATATGAGTCCAAGGGGAATGGTAGAAATCGCGTTACGGTTAAAAAAAATTAAATTAGTCACTCTCGGCATTCATAATTCAATTTGTCCCCACCTTCAAATACCCCTAAAATAGACCTAGCTTCAAATGGGCATGTATTCTTAAGTAGTGGATTTCATGAAAAAATTTTCTTCCCGATGCAGTGAGTGTCCTCGTTTGGCGGATTTTCTGGCCGATGTGCGTGAGCAGAATCCGGACTATTTTGCGCGGCCGGTCCCCCCTTTTGGTGATCCCGAGGCCCGCCTCTTGATAGTGGGACTGGCTCCCGGGATGCACGGTGCCAATCGCACTGGCCGGCCTTTTACCGGAGACTATGCCGGTGTTCTACTCTATCAGACGCTCTACGACTACGGTTTTTCCAGTTCGCCGGTTTCAGAATCGGCAGACGACGGCCTGCAACTCTACAATTGTCGAATCACCAATGCGGTAAAATGTCTCCCCCCCCAAAACAAGCCTATTGGTGTGGAAATCAACACTTGCAATCCCTACTTGAAAACAGAGTTAGCGGAATTGGCATCAGGCTCGGTAATCCTGGCCTTGGGGAGCATTGCACATAATGCCGTATTGCGCGCGAGCGGCCTGAGGCTTAGTGACTATAAATTTGCCCACGCTGCGAAACACAAACTCTCTGATGATTTGGTTTTAGTAGACTCCTACCATTGCAGTCGATACAACACCCAAACCAAACGACTCACGGAAAAAATGTTTCGTTCCGTGTTCCAAAAGGTTCGTAAGATGTTGGAAACGGAGTCGGTTGCCAGTCCATGACAAATGAATCCTTAAGCGGTTCTGCTTTTGATATTCAGTCCTTTCTAAAAACCCTGACCAGTAAACCTGGTGTCTACAAGATGATTAACGTTAAAGACGAAATCATCTATGTAGGCAAGGCGCGCAATTTGAAAAAGCGCGTTTCCAGTTATTTTACCCGTGCTGATCAAACGCCTAAAACGCTGGTGATGGTGGGCCACATCGAGCGCATCGAAGTGATCACCACGCATACCGAGAAAGAGGCCTTGATCCTGGAAAACAACCTGATCAAGTCTCTCAAGCCTCAATACAATATCTATTATCGCGATGACAAGTCATATCCCTATATCTATCTGACAGCCGATAAAGACTACCCACGACTGAGTTATTATCGCGGTGCACGCAAGGAAAAGGGCCGTTTTTTTGGGCCCTACCCCAGTGCCGGGGCGGTGCGGGAAACGCTGAACCTGCTGCAAAAACTTTTTCCCGTTCGTCAATGCGAAGACAGTTTTTTTAAAAACCGATCCAGGCCCTGCCTGCAATATCAAATCAGGCGGTGTTCTGCGCCCTGTGTGGATTTGATCAATGC
>Ga0224501_10002886_pt1 | contig 13536 bp, 9 predicted proteins | sample SF_Oct11_sed_USG_4_FD_169105 | JGI IMG/M metagenome (GOLD analysis project Ga0224501, IMG submission 169105) | Sediment microbial communities from San Francisco Bay, California, United States - SF_Oct11_sed_USGS_8_1 | ecosystem: Environmental > Aquatic > Marine > Sediment | place: USA...
TTTTCCGAAGATTTCGGGTTTAGCAAGAAATTGGGGCAGAAAAGTTCTTTCAAAATTTTCAATTTCCGATTGGGTCCAGGCACGGGATGCAAATACCCTTGAAACAAAAGAGAGTATTAATAAAATTGCTAAGGCGTAAACAATATATTTCACACCATTAAAATAATGATTTTGTTTAAGAGGTCAAGAGGAAATTTTGTTAAACTGAGATTACGACACCATCCGGTCGGACATATTTTATTGGGACTTGATAAACCCGGTGCCTTTTCTTGGTGTAGGCTTTTATGCGGTACTGATAACCGGTATTGGTGTCGTAGCCGGCAAGACCACGGATGGTAGGAGGAATCTGGTTACGTTCCCCTGCCCAGACACTCACAACGACTTCAATAATTGCGGCACGGTCGTGACGGAACGATTCTTTATCATCAACCGAAAGACCACGAAATACCTCACCGCCGATTTCAACATGAGAATGAAAATTACCCAGGAAACGTAACCGCAAACGATTTGCCAATTCTTTTCTTCGTCGAATGATATGCCAGATTTGACTCCAGTGTTGGAATACGACACCGGTTCGACTCTTTTTACCGCCCCGATAATAAATTGCCTTTTTTACAATCATTTTTTTGTCTTTATCGACCGAACCAAACAGGAAACCAAAGGTTTCTGCTTTCATCTTTCGGTCGTAGCCAAGCTTTGCCCTCAGGCAAATTTCTTGGACCACCGAATCGGTGAAATATAACGGACTTCTAAATATCGGCATTCTTTATCTTGTTAATCTAAAAGGTATCAAAATTCTACAAAAAGAAACCATTTCTTCTTTGTCTAGTATTCTTCTGATTTTCAGAAAGTTAAAACTAATTCAAACTGGGGGACAGGGATTCGAACCCCGATAGACAGATCCAGAGTCTGCCGTCCTGCCGTTAGACGATCCCCCAATCGATAATTTACCTATAGCTTAAAACAAATTTAACGTTTGTCAAGGGTGGCAATTACAATTGATATAAATCTTAGTTGAAGAGAAAGAATATTAAGCTAAGTAATGCAAAATTAATGGGATAGACCAGGGTTATGTTTTAGAATAAATAATCGTATATCGTCAGGTGTATAAATAATAATTCATGGCATAAAATCAGTAACGAGTTTGAATTCGATTGGTTTTAAGTTCGTATCTTGCTTTATCTCGAGGCTAAGAGCATTACGTTTGACAAAGTCACCTAAGTTATCAATCCATTCATTGGCTAGAAATTCTTGCATATGGGGGGCAACAAATAGTTTGACCTGTCTGCCACGCAAGGCTTCGATTTTGACAAGGATGGTTCGTTCAATCTTCAGTGCGGTCTCAGTCCGCGAGTAGACTCGACCTAATCCGTCACATACCGGACAAGGTTCACAAAGGATGTAAAGAAGTCCGGGCTTGGTTCGTTCCCGAGTCATCTCGAGCAAGCCAAAACGACTAATTCTCGAAAAATCGGATTTGGCTCGGTCATTTTCTAAACAGAGCTTCAATTCGGTAATTACTCGTTCGGTATTTTTAGATTCTTGCATATCGATGAAGTCAATGATAATCAGACCGGAAAGATCGCGCAACCTGATCTGGCGGGCAATTTCAGAGGCTGCTTCAAGATTGGTTGAAAATATTAATCGCTCCGGGTCTTCTTCTTTTGCCGAGCGACCTGTATTCACATCGATTGCAACCAAAGCTTCGGTTTGGTCAATTGTTATAAAACCACCGCTTTTCAGCCAAATCTTTCGTTCCAAGGCTTTAGCTAATTGTTCATCAATCTTGAAGTGTTCCATGATTGGTTGGCTGCCTTCATAGCGCCGAACTTTTTGCCTCAAGTTCGGGGCACAGCGATTTAGGTAATCGGTAATCTCATTATAACATACCTCGTTGTCGACAGCTAAACTTTTTGTGTCCGGGGTAAATAAATCACGGACTAACTTTACGGCAATACTCGGTTCCTCATACAAAAGCGCCGGCGCCGATGCTGCTTCTGAATTTTTCGTAATCACCTGCCAAGTGTTTTCAAGCATCATGTATTCATTTTTGATATCCTCTTCCGGTGCCGTCTCGGCCGCGGTACGGATAATGAGTCCAACATTTTCCTTTCTAATTTTGCGCGCAATATCTCGGAGCCGATTGCGATTTTTATTTTCTCGAATTCTTCTCGAAATACCAATCCGTTCGGCATTGGGAAAATATACTAAGTATCGGCCCGGTAAGTAGACAAATGATGTGAGACGTGCTCCTTTTTCGCCAAACGGCTCCTTAACGATTTGACACAATATTTCCTGACCGACGCTAATCGTTATTTTTCGGCTGCGTTTTTTACCCGCCGGTTCAATCTCTAATTCCGGTTCAAAAATTTCGTATTCCGGGATTTCAACTAATGGTAAAAATCCATTCTTCCGTAAGCCTAATGAGACGAAAGCACCCCTCAGACCATTAACGACATTTTGGACTTTGCCTTTATAGATTCTACCAACCAGACTCTTTTTCTCCACCCGTTCGATATGAAATTCGACTAACCGTTCGTCTTCAACCAGTGCAACTCTGGTTTCCTGATTATCGGAAGAAAGAATAATTTCACTTTTTGTTTTCATAAAACCTCCATCGGAGTCAACATCTTTCCGTTTTGAACAAAATAGCAATCTTTTCTTGCTATCTCCAAACTACGCACCTGCTCTCTATCATAAAATAATAGCTCTTGAAGAGTTTGATACAATTTCACTTTTGGTGCAATCTGGAGCTCCAATATAAAATTTTTTTTAGATTGAAAATCCAATTTACTGATTGACGTCATTGTTTCTTTACGTAATAAAATTTTTTCGAAGTCAAGTTCTTGATTAGACTCGATTTCATATTTTCCCATATTAATAATTTTACCCAAGGAATCGGTTTTCCGGTGAATTGACCTGGTCTCTAAAATCCTGATATCCCGAGGCAGGAATAGTCCAAAATCGCGAATCAGGTTGCCCGTATAGTGATGTGCCATCTGAAAATCGAGATATTCACCGGTCGAGATGACACCGACCGGCAGCGGTGGTCCAAAAGAGACTACCGGATGGGGTGAAAATCCTTTGGTGTAGGCAATCGGTAATTCCGAACGACGCAAGGTGCGATAAAAGGCTCGAACCAAGTCGAGATGAGAAGCAAAACGAAAATTTTCACCCACTGCATATTTTATGCGAAATCGAATTTTTATTTCCTCATAACCGGTTATCTTTCTTGGAATTCGACCGTAATCTGGACCAGCCGTTGGAATTTGGGCAGGATAAGAATCGGCTTTGGTTCTTGGCAGTTTATCACAGGCGCCACATCCGACGCAAACTCCCGACGCACAATCAGCCGTCTTTTCTCCATCTTTCGCTTTTTGATATTCCTTTTTAAGAAAATCTTTACTTACCCCAACGTCAATAAAATCCCAGGGTAGCGGCTGGTCTAAGTCTTTAGGTTGCAAGTAATCTTCGAGATTAAGACCAAACTTCTCAGCCGCATCTTGCCAGCTTTTAAGGTCAAAAAATTCAGTCCATTCTTGAAATAGACCGCCTTGCTTGAATACGTTTAAAATCACCTCATTTAATCGCTCGTCGCCTCTGGCTAAAACCGCCTGAATCATTGAGGCTTCCGGATTATCCCATTTGGGCCGGATGTTTTTGCGACGTAAGCGATGCCGAACCATTTCGATTTTTTGGCGGGTAGCGCCAACCATTCCGAATCCGGACCATTGCAATGGGGTATGTGGTTTAGGGGTAAATGGTGAAAGATTGAAACGGACCTGACCATTTTTGGCTATTTTAGCAACCTCTTCAACAAAATCACAAATTGCCGAAACTTCGGTCTCAGTTTCTTCTGGCAAACCAATCATAAAATAAAGTTTGATTGCATTCCAACCTAAGCCTACCGCACTCTTCACCGCTTCAAGAATCGTATTTTCGGGAATATCTTTATTGACCAAAGAACGTAGCCGAGGGCTTAAAGTTTCCGGGGCAAAAGTTAAACCAGGTTTTTTGATGTCGGCTAACTGTTGAGCAAGCTCAGAAGAAAAATTCTCGCCCCGCATCGAAGGCAGCGAAATTGCAACCATCCTTTCCCTTAAGTTTTGGGAAAGTTCTTTAACCAAATCAGTAAGATTCGGGTAGTCGAGTGGTGATAGGGACAAGAGCGAAATTTCTTCCCAACCCGTAGAACGTATACCCCGTTCGGCAAGACGAACGATCTCCGCTTTTGATCTAATCCGTAAAGGTCGATTCAGTATCCCAGCCTGGCAGAAACGGCAACCCTTAGTGCAGCCACGGGCAATTTCAATCGTGAGTCGGTCATGGACAACTTCACAGATTGGAACGATCGGAGGATAGGGAAAGTTCATTTCATTCAAATCCGGAATCGTTCTTTTCTTGATAATTTCACCGGATGAATAATCTTGAGGGATGTAGACACCATCAATATTGGACAATGACTTTAATAAATCAATGCGTTTTTTACGGTTCCAATTTTGATATGCTTCGACAATTTCTAAAACGACCTCTTCGCCATCACCAATCACAAACCCATCAATGAAGTGATTGAGCGGTAAGGGATTTACACAGCAAGGACCACCGGCAATCACTAAAGGGTCAGATTCGGTTCGGTCTTTGCTGAGTAAAGGGATTCCTGACAAATCGAGGATATAAAGAATATTAGTATAACTTAATTCGCTTTGTAATGAAATACCCAATATGTTAAAGTTTTTTAAAGGTCGTTTCGATTCTAAGGAATAAAGGGGAAGTGATTTTTTTCGTAGATATGAGCCAAAATCAGGCCAGGGCGCATATACCCGTTCGGCAATAGTATTATTATGCTGATTGAGAATTGAGTACAATATTTTTAATCCATAATTTGACATCCCAATTTCATAAACTTCAGGTAAGATTAAGGCGAAATATATTGACTCTTCATCTGGTTCTTTGATGAGAATATTATATTCGCCCCCAGTGTATCTTATTGGTTTTGTAACTAATGGCAGAATGCTGCCAAGCTTATCATACATCGTAAGTTTTATTTTATCAAGAAAATACGAGGATTTCAAGAATAATTTTATTCAATCGTTGCTATCAGCTATTGACAAGAATTATTCTGCCGATAGGATAAGGCATGCCGGCGTAGCTCAGTGGTAGAGCAATGGTTTCGTAAACCATAGGTCACCCGTTCAATCCGGGTCGCCGGCTATTCTCAAAATGAAAATTTTGGAAAAGGATTTTCTATTTAAAGTAGAAAATTAGAAGGTCCGGCCAATTTGGAAGTGGTATTGCCATTGCCCGTAACGAGTTGGTCGACCATTTTCAATTCGTTCGTAATCGAAACCCCGACCAAAGTCAAAGCCAATCAAGCCGAGCATCGGGATTTCCAAACGGACCCCGATTCCAGCTCCTCGTTTCAGGTCCGATATATTGAACTTAGCGAACGATTCCCAGGCATTACCGGCATCTAAAAAAGTGATGAATGAGACCTGGCGCGATAATCTCAATTTATATTCTAATGAAAAGATACTGATTGCGCCACCACCAATATTATACCCTTGTTCCCTAACGCCGATTGAACGGTCCGGATAACCTCTAATGCCATCTTCGCCCGTCCCACCGGCATAAAATCGTTCATAAATCGGAATGGTATCTTTTGCTTGGAACGGATTGATGGTTCCGAACCGGGAACGAAACATCAAGCCGAATTTCCAGAATAAAGGGTAGTAAAAGCTGGCATCAACCACATGTCGATTGAACCTGATATCACCAAATGATAGACTGAGCTGATAAGAGATTGAAGAACCAGAAATAGCGTTGAAAATATAATCCCGGGAATCGCGCAAGAATCGGAATGAAGGGACATAGGATGTTTTATGAATTGTATCGCGCAGGATATTATAAGGTCCGCTCGGTGCATATCCAGCCGAAACCGAATTTTTCGGGACATAGGCATCACTTATCCGAAAATAGAAATAACCTCGGGAATAATCCAAGGGCAGGGGTCGAGAAAAACTGATACCCCCACCCAGTTCCCGTTTATCATAATAATCGTAGACCCGGGTAAGATAAGATAGGTCAAAGCCAGCGGAAAGCGGCATATCAAACAAGTAAGGTTCGGTGAAACCAAATTCGGCATTAGTCTTTCGGCCGCCTTTTTCTAATTTAAGATAAACTCTTTGTCCCCGACCAAACATATTGGGTTGCGAAAGCTCGATATAACCAGTAAGCTTATCGGTTGCCGAATAAGAAACGCCGGCACCGATTGTTCCAAACGATAGCTTCTCCCTTACCCGGTAGGTCAAGTCAATAACACCCGATTCATTAACCGTCTTATAATCAATCCCGACGTCTTCAAAGAAACCGAGGTTAAAGATATCACGCTGACTTCTTATCACCTCAGAGCGTTTGAAAATGCTGCCCGGCATCGAACTAATTTCTCGACGAATCACTTTTTCATTAGTCCGTTCATTTCCTTCGATGGCGACCAATCGGATTTTGGCTGGTTCGCCTTCAATAATCCGGTAGGTGATATCAACACTATCGGCGCGGATTTCTTCAAAAGGCGAAATCGAGACGTAGATATAACCATCTTCCGAATATAGTGAATAGAGTTCGGATAAAGTGTGAGTGGCTTTTTTAATATTATAGACGGTGCCGGTTTTGATTCTTAATGCTTTTCTCAATTTAGTTTTGGTAAAAAGAGTCTCCCCTTCAAACGTAATGTTGCCAAAGTAATATTTATTGCCTTCGGCAACTTCAATCGTGATATAGACCCAGCCCTGGTCATAGCTTAAATTATAGTCGGAAACCTGGGCATCCAAGTGACCCCGTTCTTTATAGAATTCAACGATTCGGTCTAAATCCTTTTTAAACTCGTCCTCTTTAAAATTGGCTTTGCGATACCAGGTCTTTTCCCGGTTGTTGAGTTTACCTTCGATTGCCTGGTCCGGAAAATTTTCATTGCCTTCAATTTCAATCTGGCGAATTCTTACCCGGTCACCTTCTTCGATTTGGAAAACCAGATTCGCCTTATTATTGGAATCAGGTCGGCTCTGGGTATAACCGATTTCGGCTAAGACAAAACCTTTTTCTTTGTAGCGGTCCTTAATTTTCTGCTGCCAGTCAAAGACTTTCTTATCATTCAAGATTTCGCCTTCTTTAGCATTAACCAGATCTTTTAACTCTTTGATTTTAATCTTCCGGTTGCCGACAAAATCAATCTTTTTCAGCCTGGGAAATTCACGAACCGTTAATTTTACTTTTACGCCGTCCGCAATCATCGTGGTATCGATTACAACTTGAGAATAGAGTCCTAAGTTATAAACTCGGCGTATCGCATTCTGCAGTTCGGATTGGGTCAGTTCATTGCCAACCGAAAGTCCGGATTGGGTAATGACCAGTAACGAATCGGTTTGATTGGTCTCGGCTTCGACGCTGATGATGATTTGACTGGAAAGAATTAATGATAAGACCAAAGAGCTGAACATACTCTCGAATTGTTAACTATGCACTATACTTTAATTTTTGATTGCCGAATTGATTATGTCCCTTGTGATTCTTGGGCTATGCTCGACTCTTCAATCTTGGGCTTTTCCGAGAAAACCAAACGGTCATTGTCACGTTCAATATCGACGACCGAATTCTCCTTGAACCGATTTTTTAATAATTCTTCAGCCAGCGGGTCTTCTATGAGCCGACGCAACGCCCGTTTGATTGGTCGGGCACCAAACTGCGGGTCAAAACCTTGCTCAACCAAGAGTTCCTTAGCCGATTTTGACAACTGTAAGGTCAGTTTCTTTTCTCTCATGCGTGCTTGAATATCTAAGAGCTGAATCTCGACAATCTTTTCCATTTCTTGTCGGTCGAGCGACCGGAAGACAATGATTTCATCGATTCGGTTAATAAATTCGGGACGGAATACTTTTGTCACTTCGTTCAATAATTTGTCCTTCATCTTTTCATAAGATTCGGCTTCTTCTACCTGCTGAAAACCGATTGACGATGCACGACGTATTTCTTCGGTCGCAATATTTGAGGTCATGATGATTACGGTGTTTTTGAAATTTACCCTACGCCCTAAAGAGTCGGTTACCTGACCGTCCTCCAAGATTTGCAAGAGGATATTGAAAACATCAGGATGGGCTTTTTCAATCTCATCGAACAGCACAACCGAATACTGCTTGCGTCTCACCCGTTCGGTTAGCTGGCCACCTTCCTCATAACCGACATAACCCGGTGGTGCGCCGACCAGTCTTGAGACATTAAATTTCTCCATATATTCTGACATATCGAATCGAACCAGAGCATTCTCGTCACCAAACATAAACCTGGCTAAGACTCTTGCTAACTCGGTCTTACCAACCCCGGTCGGACCTAAGAAGATGAAAGAACCGATTGGACGTCTTGGGTCTTTTATGCCGGCTCGGCTTCTTCTTATTGCTTTGGCAATCGTTTCAATCGCATGGTCCTGACCAACGATTCTTTGCTTGATTTCATCTTCCATCTTTAACAGCCGGGATTGTTCATTTTCTTCGAGTTTGGAGAGCGGCACCGAACTCCAGGAAGAAACAACATAAGCAACATCTTCTTCGGAAACTACCGGGAAAGTTCCTTTCTTTTCCCATTCCTTTCTTTTCTTTTTCAAGAGGTCCATCATTCGTTTCTGTTCATCCCGCAATTCAGCCGCTCGCTCGAACTCCTGTCGTCTTACCGCATCTTCTTTGGACCGGCGCAGTTTTTCTAATTTCTTATCGAGTTCTTCCAGTTCTGGATTAATAACCGGACGCAAAAGCTTAACCCTTGAACCGGCTTCATCAATCACGTCGATTGCCTTATCCGGCAAGAATCGTTCGGTGATATAGCGGTCAGCCAAATAAGCCGCCGCTTCTAAAGCGGGGTCATTATAGGAAACACCATGGTGCAGTTCGTATTTCTCCTTCAAACCTTTCAGAATCATTACGGTTTCGACAACACCGGGTGGTTCGACAATAATCGGCTGGAATCTACGTTCCAATGCCGAGTGTTTTTCAATATAGCGTCGATATTCTTCCAGGGTGGTGGCACCGATACACTGCAGTTCACCTCTGGCTAGAGCCGGTTTTAACATATTTGAGGCATCGATTGCACCTTCGGCTGCGCCAGCCCCAACAATTGTGTGCAACTCGTCAATAAAGATGACGCAATCGCCATGACTGGTGATTTCATTGAGAATCGCTTTCAGACGTTCCTCGAATTGACCACGGTATTTGGTGCCGGCAACGATTGAGGCGATATCCAGGGCTAAGACTCGTTTGTTTTTAAGAACGCTCGGGGTTTTACCTTCGATGATGCGCTGGGCTAATCCTTCAACGATTGCGGTCTTGCCGACTCCGGCTTCACCAATCAGGACCGGATTATTCTTTTTTCTTCGGGCGAGAATCTGGATGATCCGTTCAATCTCTTTGGACCGACCAATGATTGGGTCTAATTTATCTTCGCGCGCCAGTTGCGTTAAATCTCGAGAAAAATAGTCTAAGGTTGGAGTCTTCGATTTACTCTTCGAATATTGTTGCGAATAATCACCACCCAAGAGACGAACCGTTTCACTGCGCACCATATCAATTTCGATGCCTAATGATTGTAGAACCTGGCAGGCGACACCGCGTTCTTCACGTAAAAGACCTAATAACAGATGTTCGGTGCCGACATAACTGTGATTCATGCGGCGTGCCTCGTCGACCGCATAATTGAGCGAGGAGCGTGCCTCTTGATTCAACGGGATTTCACCGAGCACTAAAGTCTCGGTACCATAATTTACTGCATTATCCACTGCCCGGCGCAGGTCATTAAGGTTGATGCCGAGATTACCAAGCACGATAGCGGCAACACCTTCACCTTCCTTTAAGATTCCTAAAAGAAGATGTTCGGTGCCGATATAGTCATGGTGGAGTCGGATTGCTTCCTGGCGGGCAAGGGAAATTACTTTTCGGACACGTTCGGTAAATCTTTCTTGCATGTCTATATTGTATTGATAACTTGCTATTTTGTCAAGAGAAAACGACTGAGATTTACCAATACTCTTATTTAAATAAACCACCGATGAACCCGGATAAACGCTGATTGTTAATTATGCCAAAAGTCATTTAACATTGACAATGCATTGAAAATCATTAAACTATAATACGAATCGTGCGAATGATTGCGGATGTTTCGAAAATCAAAGAAGCCAGTGCCGAAGCGAACTGAACATTACATTCGGGAAATTCGTTTATTCTAAATTAATCGGGGAGTAGCGCAGCTCGGTTTAGCGCACCTCGCTTGGGACGAGGGGGTCGCCCGTTCAAATCGGGTCTCCCCGATATTTATTTTTAAAAACTCTTTTAAACGGCTCACTTGACACGGTTGGTAAAGAACCTATAATTTTTTTATGATTAATCCTGATTTTTATTTGGGTGGGAATTCTTTAAATAAAGGAGAATAATATGGCAACAAATAATAAACGGGTAGTAGAAGTTCCGACTAAGGATTTCAAGCGAATACTTAAAGCTTATAACACAATTGGCAGTTTTTTAGAGCACTACTTAGGACCAGAATTACTTTACAAGAAAGAGTTTATAAAAGGCATGAGGCATGCACTCAATGAAGTCGTGAGAAAAAAAACCAAAAGAGTTAATGATTGGGAGAGCTTTCGGTCCTGACATCAGTGCGTAAGATTGAGAAAACCTCGGTTTTCACTAAAGATTTAAAATCACTTCACCCCAAGCTTATCAAAGAAGTATGGAAGATAGTGCGTATATTAGGTGAGAATGTATTCGATTCTCGATTAGACATCAAAAAACTTGAAGGTTACAAAAGTGTTTGGCGAGTCAGTCTTCGAAAAAATTACCGGTTGATATTCACATTTGATACCGTAAAGGAATAAGTTTGTAATAGAAAGTTAGTCCCCGGTCTCCCCGATATTTTTTTTAACCAACGAATAATCCGAATGTCATCGAATTTAACGAATCGATTACAATATTCAAGTTATTTGCTTTCATTCGTTACATTCGTATATGAATTTTATTGACTTTATTATATCAGTCAAATAAAATGATTTCTATGCAGTTCGGCAAATTTGAAATCCATCCAATCTATGACGGTTATTTTGCCTTAGACGGCGGTGCGATGTTTGGCGTCGTGCCAAAAATCTTCTGGGAGAAGACCAATCCAGCCGATGAGCGAAACCGAATCTCCTTAGCTTTGCGCACCGTGTTAGTAAAAACCGAAAAGGAATTAATCCTGATTGATACCGGCATCGGGGATAAGTTTAACCATAAGTTTAAAGAGATATATCGGGTTGATAAATCCTATACCATTGACGAGTCGTTGAAAAAGGTCGGGTTAGCGCCAAGCGATATTAATTTTGTCATCAATACCCATCTCCATTTTGACCATTGCGGCGGTAACACGAAAATTGATGAGTCGGGTCAAGTCGCGCCCAGATTTTCTAATGCCAAGTATTTTATCCAGCAAGATGAATGGGAATATGCCCTAAAACCGGATGTCCGGTCCAAAGCGAGTTATATTGATGATAACTATAAACCTTTGGCAAAATACGGCAACTTAAATCTTACGAACGGTGATTGGGAAGTTGTTAAAGGGATTGAGGTGATTAAGACGGCTGGACATACTCCTGGTCATCAAATCGTTCTGATTAAATCGGCTGGAAAAACCGCGGTTTACTGGGGTGATTTGATTCCTACTGCATCGCATCTCAATGTGCCTTATGTGATGGGGTATGATTTATTTCCATTAACCACAATGGATTGGAAAGAAAAATTGTTGAAACAGGCATTAGACCAAAATTGGCTTATGCTCTTTGAGCACGACCCGAAGATTGGTTTTTCACGGCTTGTCCAAGAACAGGGGAGATGGGTCAGCCAGCCAGTAAAAGAATAATATTAAATATCAAAAATTAAAAATGAATTTAGCAAGAAATATTTAATCTTGGAATTTGACTTTTTAATAAATCCGATTGACTTTTCGCTATTACGGCACAATAATTGATTGTGGATGATTTAAAAGAAATCGGTCCGGTCTGGCTGATGCAGCCGATTCCCTATTTCGGCGAAAAAATAAATTCGGATTGGATTTACGAGCCAAAGATTGACGGCTGGCGGTTACAAATTATTAAAGACAACAATGGCAAAATCGAGTGCTGGGGAAGAAGGTTAGAAAAAAAGCCTAATTGGACCAATAAGCTTTCAACCGTAATCAAGGCGGCTGATGATTTGCCACAAGGCACCATCATCGATGCCGAGTTATATTCGACAAAAGGTCGAAGGTTCATTCCTTCGGTTATTGCCGGCAATCGTAAAGCAAAGCCAATCGTTTATCTCTTTGATGTGATATATTATCAGGGAAAATTTATCGGCAATTTTCCGCTTAAAGAACGTAAAAAGCTACTCAGTCGAATTCAAGTCAAACCACCATTGTATGTGGTTGAATATAAACCAGTAGTTGATGTGAAAAAACATCTTTTGGCAATGGCGAAAAAAGGTCATGAAGGCATCGTCTTAAAAAAATTATCTTCGCCCTATTTATTATCGCCATCCGCACCAATGGCAACCGAATACTGGAGAAAAATAAAAAGTTGAATATCAACGTGTTATCATTCGTTGAATTCGCTGTCATTCGTATAATTTGTATTTATTTAATTCGCGGTCATTGGTAACATTCGTTAACAAAGGAGGTTTTATGGCAGTTGGCAGATTTCAGGTAATGGCAACCTTACAAGCCGCCCGGGCATATGTTTCAGGAATGTCGGTTGCAAGCGCTAAGAGCTGGGGCTTAAATCGGGCAATATTTTATGCGGCAGCCAAAAAAGGATTCTTTAAACCAAAAGCCGGTCCACCTAAACCACCCGAATTTAAAGTGCCGATGCCTGAGGAAAAATTAGCCGCAGTCCGAAAGTCATTCGGGGTGACTCATCTGGGTGATGAAATGGCATATAGTGTTAAACTCGAGGGTAAGACGATGTTCACGATTGGTTCGGAAATTCAGACCCCGGAAAATTTCAAAAAGAGTATCGAGCATCGATTCAGTAAATCTTTTTCTAAGGCTTGGCAAGAAGCAGTGCAAATCTGTAAAGGTTATGATAAGGGAGTACTCCAATCTCAGCACTATTTCTATGAAACGGTTTACAAAACCAGAAGAGACGAACTCGCCCAAAAATGGACTGAAATGGCAGCAAAACCTTTGTCCAGTCCAAAGCGTAAGACGAAAAGGTAATTTAGCGATTTAAAAATTAGCCTTAAATCACTTAAGCTCAACCTCAACCAAAAATAGTGGGAAAAATTGTAGGGACACTTCCCTCTTCGAGACCGATTAAAAACTTGAAGGTTTTAGAATAATTTGTAATATCACTGAGGACTTTTGATAATAAAAATGGGCGGGTCGAGCATCTACCCTCATAAGCCCTTCTTTGAGCATGTTGAAGCCTTCTTTGAAGCTCACCCGCCCAAAATTCACATGTTATTTACCACGAAGACTTGAAAGACCCGAATCTTATTT
>Ga0224501_10002889_pt1 | contig 13523 bp, 16 predicted proteins | sample SF_Oct11_sed_USG_4_FD_169105 | JGI IMG/M metagenome (GOLD analysis project Ga0224501, IMG submission 169105) | Sediment microbial communities from San Francisco Bay, California, United States - SF_Oct11_sed_USGS_8_1 | ecosystem: Environmental > Aquatic > Marine > Sediment | place: USA...
TACCATATACTATATTACTATATTACTATATTACCATATACCATGTACCATATACTATATTACCATATACCATGTACCATATACCATATTACCATATACCATACAGCTACACCAACACTGCCCATATACAGTCATACCAAACCATCCATAACAACACTGCCCATACCGCAGTAACAACGCTGCCCATACTTTCATACCAAAGCCACTACACACCATACCTTTACTTACAACAACAAAAACCATGCCTACACCAATATGTGCCCCTCCCGGCCTTGTGGGAATTGCCACTCTTACCCATTCGCCTGCAATACTGACCCATGGCGCGTGTACTGACCACTTTGTATGCTTGTATAAACATTTTCCTGGTTAGTCATCGACTGTTTGTCGTCTTGTAGGGAGAAGCAGGCTCTGCTGGATGATGCTGAGGCCTGTAAGAAAAAGATGAGCGCGGCCTCAGCGCTGATTTCCGGGCTGAGCGGTGAGAGAGTGCGCTGGACGGCTCAGAGTAAGGAGTTTAAAGCTCAAATAGGTAAGACCCGGTTACGCTGTCTACACATCCTGCTCATTATTCTTAGCTCGGTGATGCAATCACTCTCTAACCCGGACACTCCCGGATTATCCCATGCATTAGCAGGCCTTCTGGGGTTAAATAGTCCAATTTAGACACACCCAGACATCACGTTTCGCCTTGTTTGCTTGGATCAGCTACTGTGAATTTTATAAAAAAAATGGGGAATTTAACAGTTTTTACAACCCGAATTTTCAACCAAATGTAATACTAGTAGCTAAAACATTTCACATAAAAACAAGCTAATCTGTGCTTAGCCTTTCATCAGTTTGCCGCATCATCCAGGAAGGCGGACCACCACCACACTGGACCTCTGAACAGATTGTATTCTGTCAACTGTGTAATAAATTAGTGTTTGTCTATACACACAGCCCACATCTCTGGCCTCATTCCACCCCATCTGTATATGCCGTGTATGTTCTTACAGAAAGGCTGGTCGGTGATGCCCTCATGCTGACTGGATTTCTCTCATACGCCGGTCCGTTTAATCAGGAATTCCGCTCTCGGATTCTCGGTAACTGGAAGAAGGAGTTATCCGATCGCAAGGTTCCCTACTCAGCTGAGCTGCATGTAACAGGTGCTCTGGTTGACCAGGCCACCATCAGCGAATGGAATCTTCAGGGTCAGTCTATGATATCATTTCCAACCATAAACACTGTTTTACCGCTGCTTAGTCTGATCCAAGTAAATGCTGCCATTCGCTGTCCTCACTTCTCATCTGGAATAGTAGGGGGTGGGGCAATGGGGGTTTAGTTGGACTCCACAGCATTCAGTCCTTTTCTCTCCTTCCCTTCCAGTTGATGATCCTCCTACACACAAGATTGATTGAAGCCCGTGCAATGCTTTTCTCAATGAATTCTCTACTATGTGATGAGTTCATGCCACACCTCATCTCCCTGTGCGGGTGATGCCACCCTAACAGGGGTTAGCAAAACCCCTCGGTGACCTTACCAACTGATTACAAAAATAATTGATTCATCGGTGGAGTTGCTAATAATAGATACATTTGAGTGATCGGTTTTTTCGCGAATGAAAAGGATTTCGGTCGCGAAATCTGCTAAACTGTTCATAAGTGCGATCGAAATCACGCGAACAGAATTTCGCGACTGAAAGTAGACGTTAGCATGGTAGTTTAGGAAAATGCTACGGTTACCACAAAGGGACTTGATTACTATGTTGAGATAACAGATCACAAACAATGGTTCGGCTGTAACCGACGAGTTAAAGTTGAGAGAGGACAACTCTGATGCGATCACAACTATCTGAAGTTTTTTTTACTGCGGCCGGGTTGTTCGTGTGATCGCGGAAAGTTTGTGACCGGAATCACATGAATAGACTTATCATATGTACAAGAGCTCAGGCTGAATCATCTAATACATGTGTGTATGATGGCAACGCTTAACCCTGATCCATTATTTGTAGGGCTGCCGAACGATGAACTTTCCATCCAGAATGGCGTCATCTGCACAAGAGCAACAAGATTTCCTCTCCTTATTGATCCCCAAACTCAGGGCAAGTCATGGGTTAAAAATCGAGAGAAAAACCGGCACCTGCAGGTTTGTGGTTTTCTCGTTAATTTCATTTTCGGTTTAAAGTAAGTGCAATAATTAGGCTTACCTCCCACGTTCAGGTGTATCCGGCGCCCCCTCACTGTGTGCCACAGCTTCCCGTTGCATGAACTCTTCTCTGTATTTTAATAGGTATCGTCTCTAAACCATAAGTATTTCCGCTCCCACTTAGAAGACAGCTTGGCCCTGGGTAGACCGCTGCTTATTGAAGATGTGGGAGAAGACCTTGACCCTGCCCTGGATAACGTGCTTGAGAAAAATTTCATTAAGTCGGGGAAAACCCTCAAAGTAAAAGTCGGTGACAAGGAGTGTGACTATGACACGGGTAAGTTGACAAAATGAGTGAGTAATTAGGTCATTAACCCCACGAATCTTGGTCTGCATAGCACGCGTGTGTCTGTGATGTGACCATAATTGGGTACCATGGTGTGCTTAATTTACAGGCTTCTATCTGTACATAACGACCAAGCTACCAAATCCGTCGTACACCCCAGAGATCTCCGCCCGCACCGCCATCATTGATTTCACTGTGACTATGCGCGGACTAGAAGATCAACTCCTGGGTCGGGTGATTCTGACTGAGAAGGTAATCCACAACCCCATCACCCTCTACCCCAACTACGGGCCGTGTTTTTGTGACTGGGGACTGACTATCAATATCTTGGTATGGTTGGTAGTACTGCCCCAAGTGATGACTGGTCTCTATTTTGAATTGCAATGCTGAAATGAGAGCGCCCACCCATGGAGTACCCTTGGCTTTGGGATACATCATGCACCCTTCTGGAACTAGACCTGTGGTATCTATGTATAAGAAGGTCTCATTTTATCTTATCTCACTAGTCACTTCTATGCAGGCCACCCTGAATTATGTTGACTCTTAGCTCCCTCTGTTCCTGTCCATAGTCAGACCTGGAAGCTGATCGTATTGCTCTTATGGAGGATGTAGCCGGTAATAAGAGGAAGATGCAGGACCTAGAAGACAATCTGCTTTATAAGCTTACTAGCACTAAGGGCTCATTGGTAGAGGACGAGTCACTCATACAGGTTCTCCTTTCCCTCTAATCCCTTCATATAGACGCACATTGTGCAATGATTCTGTTCTCTATAACTGGCGTGTAGCCCACCGCAATGGCCGAGAAAATACTGTCATCCATCAGTGTCAAGCCCAGTGGGTTTGTTATCCCATGAAAATTAAGAAAAAAACTAGACATAATACCTCACCAATCGATTATGCGTTGTAAGAATGTGTCACAGTGGGATTTTATACTGGTGATACTGTGTGGAAATGTCATAACTCATATAAATTGGTAGCACGCGGCACCCATCCCGAACCGCTTCAATTGAAACAGAAAAGAATGTTAATCAATTAAATTAGATCCGTTGTCATAAACCTGAGTACTGATGAAGCGCGGAATTTACCCCTATGCTATTAACTGTACTCTCTCCTCTAACTGAAAGATAATTAATGCCTATCCACCGGGTGTACCCCAGGTTCTGGCCATAACTAAGTCCACAGCGTCATCGGTATCTGAAAAGCTGATAAGCGCCGGTGATACGGAGGTGATGATTAATAAAGCTCGGGAGGAGTATCGTCCAGTCGCCACACGCGGCAGTATTCTCTACTTCCTCATTACTGAGATGAGCATGGTGAATGTCATGTATCAAACTTCACTCAAACAGTTCCTGGGATTGTTTGACGTCAGCATGATCCATTCCACCAAATCTCCAATCCCTGGTACGTTCTCCCTCCCCAGTGTCCCGCACGCAACCCCGCCCTCAGACCCTCGACTCTCGCTGCCACTGCCCCGTCCAACAAACCCACTTCGTCAGCCTCCCCTCGCTGCCGTGTCCTCACAGCGGCACCACAAATTTCTGTTCCCACGTTTTCGGGTTACTACTTATCGGTTAATCCTGGATTGCAGCAAAACGGATTGGCAACATCATAGAATATCTGACCTATGAGGTGTTCAGGTATAGCTGCCGAGGGCTCTACGAGACGCACAAATTCCTCTTCACTCTCCAGCTAGCTCTTAAAATCGATATGGATAAAGGCCTCATCAAACACGAAGAGTTCCAGGTGCTGTCCATCAACCCTTGTCAAACCCATTTATCTAGTGATGTGTTTGAAAACCTATGCATGACTGACGGGCTGAGGCGTCTCACCAGTTCTGCAGTGATATATATGCGGCATAAAATCCTCAGATTGGCCTTATGTCCACCATTGTTCCATTGTACTTCGTGTATGTGGAATATCACTTGAGCAGTTCTTTATAACACTGCTTGAGTATAGACCCTATTATTCACCTCAACTCTGAGATCATCTATAGATGTGTGTCATGGTTTTTGAGAACCATGTAGCCAGCTCTGTGCATTTAATTGCCTGTAGTGTGTTACCTGGAAATATTGTGATCTAAGGTGTTTGTGAAAGGAGGAGCCGCCTTGGATCTTAACACAGTCAATGCTAAGCCATGTAAATGGATTCTGGATATGACTTGGCTGAATCTAGTGGAGCTGAGCAGCCGACTGAAGGAATTCCGAGACCTGCTCAATCAGGTAATGTTCAGACATCGCTAGATGGTAGGGTAAATAAAGAAATGGTTCGCTGCATGACCAATGTGGGCAGTGAATAATGGGTGATGGAGAGGGTATGTGGACATGTACCTGGCTAGAATCACTAATCAGGCCTGTTTCCGGGACAGTCCGTGGTGAGCCCCCATGGAAAAGGTTACTTTGGGTAGGTTTCTATTTCTTAAAACCATGTTCCGTATACAATGATGGTAAAACAAGAGGGTTAAGCCATCAGATAAAGTAGTACCGGGCAGGTAAGGTAAGTAGGGATGTATTTATGGTGAGCCCATGAGTTCTGCCTATAGGTGACGCGTAATGAGAAGCAGTGGAAGCACTGGTTTGATAAGGACGCTCCGGAGGAGGAGATAATTCCAGATGGATATAGCAGTTCGCTGGATACATTCCGACGCCTGCTGCTGATTCGCTGCTGGTGTCCTGACCGTACCATCGCTCAGGCCCGCGCATACATCACGGACTCGCTGGGTAACAAGTGAGTGATAACCATGAATCAGCTTGTATGTGATAAAATTGTCATTCACTGCTACGTTTTGGTCAATGATCTCAGTACTCCAATCCTTTCATTCACTCACAGTTTGTACATACTTTTCATTTTCCATTTTCCAATACTAGTACTGTCTGCTCAATGAAATCACTGCCCTGCCTGCATTTATCCCAACACACTCCCTCCCTCTCTACCCTGTCGCACGTCATTAACTCTTGAAGGTACGCTAATGCAGTGATATTGGACCTGGAAAGCACTTGGCAGGAGTCTGAACCTCGCACTCCTCTCATTGGCTTGTTATCCATGGGCTCGGATCCTACAGTACAGATAGAGACATTGGCAAAGCGACACGGTATAGAATGTCGCGCCATCAGTATGGGCCAGGGACAGGAAGTACATGCACGTCGATTGGTCACGCAACTGATACAGGTAAAGCCTTATCTCCCCGCACCCTACCAGGCATCATCTCATTGTTTGTCATACAGTTTCATCTTCGCATTTCAACAGTGACTTATAACGACTGGTCACTTAATCCTCTATATATAATCCCACACATTGTTACCTAAAGCCACACCGGTAATGCTCAATGACCGCCAAGCCGATGCTTGTCTACTACTAGTGCTGATTAGGCACTGCGAGATGACATGAATGAGAGCCAGAACATTTTGCAACCTGAACACTTGCTGAATCTCTGAATTGAGTCATATCCCTGTATAACCCATTGTATGTAGTTAGAGAACGAGCATTCAATGCAGTGTCCATTCCCCTCATGCTCTTAAAGTGTCACTGAAAAAAGACTAGATGAGCAAAATTGATTAGAGCAATTGAGTATAGTTATTTTCCTAGCCAATTAACGCACCTTGCATGTTTTGTAGACCGGAGGTTGGTGTCTGCTGCAGAATTGTCATCTTGGCCTAGAGTATATGCAGGAGTTGCAGTGCGTTCTCACAGAGACAGAGACAATGGATCCATCTTTCCGTGTATGGATCACCACAGAGGTGCACCCCAACTTTCCTATCACTCTGCTCCAGATGAGCATCAAGTTTACAAACGAGCCACCGCAAGGCATAAAGGCAGGTCTGAAACGAACTTATGCCGGTAAGTCCTCAAAAATTCTCTAAAAAGTCCTGTGTTTTACCGGGCACTTTGTATTATCTAACGGCCAAGAACCTGGCTGTAAGATGCCAGTGCTTGTAGGTTTGGTTGCACACTGTTGTGTTCATGATGAATGTTTCTGCAGAAGGATGATTAGGAACGGCGCAATATGTCATTATGATCACAAGAGATTGTCTTAGTCATGACAAGATGATTAAATGGTCAACGGTGCAATGCCATTGCTCATCTCGGCGCCACAACGGGCCACCCCAAAGTGACTCATAGCTTGGCGCAATACGGCATTACTTTATAAACTAACCATTCAATTGAGTCCTATCAGTAGAAATAATAGGACAGCAGAGAGCAGAACAGCGTAAAAGATTTCAGCTGCAGTCATAAAAATTTTTTCCAATGAACAACAAAAATTGCCATCAATCAGGACAAGAATTTTAGTGTTTTTACAGTCTTTGAATGAGGCCCACTGACTGAAGCCAAAATTTGCATTTTCAAAATATTGGAGCCTGACAAGTTGTGGTTGACAGGACACATCTTCCATAGCAAATAATTACGAGTGTTGTTAGTATGTATCTGGATCAATCATTCCATAATAGTCTCTTGAGATGCCATTATGGGATTATTCTGGTTCTGATGGATAACAGAGATGGGGATGATACATCAGCGAAGCATTAATATTACTTGGTGAGAAATTAGTCATCTTAATGAACATTAGGTTGTCCACCCTCTTTAAATTCCCCCACATGATTTCCTGGGGATTCTGTTAGCAAAGAAATCAAAGAATAAATGTAATTAACTATACTTGACTTGTGGATGTCTTCAAAGAGTTTTTATAAAGAAATCAATCAATCAATAGGAAAATAATATCATACCTAAACGATCAGTCACCGCATTCAAGTAGTCTGTTACAGATCCCACCCATGCTGGTAGACAAAACAATATTCATATTGCGTTAATTGTCACGTTTCTTGATACTTTCAAAATCGGAGATCGGAAATCGCTGTATGGTCATATTTTGTAAACATGTCGTGTGTCCTTTGTCTATATTTCGGGTTATTTGAGCATTACTACATGAGTGGTGTTCGTAGTTGGAGCGTGGGTAATCTGATCTCCTTTATATGTTAAGGCAGATTGCGCTTAGTCCGGTGGATGCCGCCATATCAATGTATAGTGAAAAGTGAAAAAGATTTATTGAGATCTTATCAAATCTCTATGAGATGTTAGTTCGGTACTTACAGTAGATCTGCTACTCTGATTCAAAGGGCCTCATTTAAAACTCCCATCGGGCTAATGGTGAAGCTGAATGAGCTAGTCCATTGCAGCCATTTCTAATTCACAATAGCTTCATTATACACGTTAAGCGGGCATACGATTATTTGATTGATGGTGATTTTTCTTTCCAGAGAATGTGTTTTGTCAGTTTTTGTTCATGGTCCCATGATAATAGGAGTATTATTTATTTAGTGTGTATGTTCTGATGACGTGTGCCCTGATGCATTGACTTGGAATTTCTGTTTTTTGCTATCTTTGGAAATACTGGTATCACTAATGGTGATTTGCACATTGATCCCGCATTGACGAGAGCGAGTAGAGTGCCAGATTGTAGGACAGGCTTAACTGATTCATGCTACCCAATGAAATTGGCGGCTTACAATAACCTGACGGCTATTTATCACAGTTAGCATGCGGTGAGGAGACTTATATCTCATCTGGCAGTCCTGGAGCACACATCTCCAGTCGGCCACACAGGTTGAGATGGAGAAAGTTCTTCTCAATAAGACTGCTTATTTGCCTGGCGGAGGCACCAAAATATGTCAGTACGATGAGAGCATACATAATCTGGAAGGCTTGTGGATTACCGTGTTTGTTCTTATGATAATATTGAATACTTTCGCCATCGTTGGAAATGTTATTGTCATCATTGCGTGCTTTCTACAGAAGAAAAAACCACCATTTATTATTTACATCACAGCGCTCGCTTTCACAGACCTTCTTTACGCATTCGTTGCTCCACTGTACTCGCACAGGTTAGTAAGGATTATATACCATTACTCTATTACTCTTCATATCATTCATTCCAGGGTGGCTATTTGATCGCTATCTATTTCACCATTCATTCCTTCATGAGTGACTTACAAATGAAATTCTTTTTGCGGATGTAGTTTCTTTACAGAAAATTTATTATATTTTTTTCTTGCAGATTCTTCATGGCCTTTTGGCCCAATCTTATTATTAACTGGACATTAATGGGGAAAATGAGTCACTACATGACCAATGTGGGCAGTGTGCTGATTGGAGCTTCTAGCTGGCTAGTTGTAGCCCTAACCATTGACAGACTTATCCTGATTAAGTTTCCCTTCAAGGCCAAGCAACTAAGCACCCCTACCAGAGCTAATGTTGCGATCTTTGTTATATACCTCGGTGTCATTGGAATCGTTGGCTTCTGGATATTTGAGTTTTTTGAAGTTCCAATTAATATTAATGACTGTACAGGATATTGGGCTGTACCCAAGCAGGTACCCACTGGCAATGGCACATTTTATATACCGCACAGATTCCGCAAGAGCTACCACTGGTTTGCTGTAGTAAGCCTTCTGCTGGCTCTCTATGTCACACCCGTTGCTATCCTGATAGTCTGCAATGTGCTGATTATCAAATGGTTGAGATCAGCACCAGCGATCGCTGCACGAAACGCCAAGAAACGTCAGAAAGAAAAAAGGCTTGCCAAAATGATTGTGGTAGTCAGCTTCATCTACATTACATGTAACATCTTGGACACTGTCACCCGCTTATTGTGGATTTGGGTTGACCCTCATCTCGTTGGCAACCTGCAGTCTATAGGCCACGTGTTGCTTATGATTAATGTTGGAGCCAACTTCGTTGTTTACGCATTGATGAATAAGAACCTGTTCACCACAATATATGTGTCCGTAAAAAGATGTTTCGGATACAATGTAGACGATGCTGTGTTTTCACAGCAAAATACATCCGGGTCTGCGCAACCGTCGTCCGAATGAAGTGACTGCCATCCATTATATTTTCCAAACACTTTCCATTCTATAGTGACAAACATTATCACGTATGATGAGCTACCTTCTTATTGGAGTTTTGTTTCTGCATTTGCCATACTTAACTGTTTTATGCTCTGAATTATCAAGAGTTTTGTAACTTGCATCAGGTTTCCACTTAGGCCATGTAAGCCTCATTGCAGCAACTGTATCTATAGTGAAATGTTACTTACTAGCTGTATCTATATTGTGTATAGAAATAATTACAAATACCGCCAAGCTCAACTTCTCTTTTCCCACAAGTCTGCATCCAGTCACCTAATACGCATTTGGTATAGTCTAACAATTGCTTCCCACAATTATTGGTGGGGTGTTATGCTAAAATAAATGAAGGCGTAATTCTTTGGAGAACAAAATATTCAGTATGACATCAGTTTTACGGGGATTAGGCGGCAATAACGAACCCGCCACAAGTTTCATTTCATGCTGAAGGATTATCAAAAATAGAAAGTTCATAAAAGCTCAGAAAGTTAAAATGCTTGATCCAGCTCAACTCACTTTCATATTGTTAGGTATGACCCAAGACTTTCTTGATGTAAACAACATGATGCAATGGCGGCCTATGCTTTATGCCATCTCATTTCTGCATACTGTGGTGCAAGAAAGACGAAAGTTTGGCCCACTTGGATGGAATATCCCGTACGAATTCAACCAGTCTGACTGGGGGGCTACAGTACAATTCTTTCAGAACCATTTGGATGATTGTGATGTTAAAAAAGGAGTCAGTTGGAACACGGTATGTGCTCAACTTCTTCATGTAAAGGCACATGGACTGCAACCCAAACTAGGTGACCCAGTTTGTAACTTGTTTTTCCATCAAGTGGCAAAGAAAAACTAGTCATAATTAACTATTCAGACTGCAGAATACAATTTTCTAAACTCACCCGAAGACTAATCAGTGTAAGAGATGATGATACTCTAGCAGGAAAATCACTGATTTTTGACCTTAACAGTGTATGCATCATCAGATGTGTTGTATTACTAATTTCCCATTAATCATACTGTGTGTCGAGATGATCTCTGAACATCTAGGGCATAAAAACGAGTGCACCTGTACCATCTGTTAAAAATAAGTAATAATTTATGTACATGTTCGCTGACTATCATATCATAGGTTCGATATATGATTGGCGAGGTGCAATACGGGGGCCGCGTGACAGATGACTACGACAAACGTTTACTGAACACATTTGCTCGAGTCTGGTTTAATGATCAGATGTTCCATGAAAACTTCATGTTCTATGTCGGTAGGTAAACCTTACACTAATGAACCCAGTTGGTACTGTGCGATGTTTCAAAAAATGGAGCGCTCAATAATGAATGCTGTGATGTTTGTTGAGTATTTTTTTAATTTTAACAGGTTATAAAATACCTCGGAGCTGCGTCAAGATAGAGGACTATATGGAGTTTATTGACAACATGCCTATGGTGGATACCCCGGAGGCATTTGGACTCCATCCCAATGCTGATATAACATATCAGAGTAACATGGCAAAAGATATACTTGATACTATTATGAACATACAGCCCAAAGATTCTTCTGGTATGACCAATTAACACCAGGCATCCTCCAGTCTCTGAGAAATAATGTCAATCATGTTCATCATCATGTCCGCAAAGCAATTGATCCTCAAAATTCGATTTGGGTTTTTGCCCATATGCATAATGTTGCCGAGGACGGGTGTCCTCAACCACATTGGTATGCTCAACCACTTTTTTCACAGGTGGTGGATCAGAAACAAGGGAGACAACTGTATATAAGCTCGCTAATGATATGTTGGAGAAGCTTCCATCAGATTATTTGGGTCATGAGGTGAAGGATAAACTCCGTAAGATGGGTCACCTGCAGCCTCTCAATATATTCCTGAAGCAGGAGATAGACCGAATCCAGCGCGTTATCACTGCGGTGCGGAACACACTTATTGATCTGCGACTCGCTATCGACGGTTTGCTATATTTTTCTCTTGTCCTCTTGACACTTAAGCCACTGAGAACTTTTACAAAATGCATCGAACACAGCAAAATGTATACATCAAATGTGCTCATTTAGGTACAATAATAATGAGCGAGGGATTGAGAGATGCTTTGGATAACATGTACGACGCAAGAGTACCCAACTGCTGGAGGAGAATATCGTGGCAGAGCAGCACTCTGGGATTCTGGTTTACCGAGCTCCTTGAGAGAAATGAGCAGTTCTCCCGATGGATCTATAATGGTACGTGCTGATAAATCAATGTGACAGCTCCGTAAAATCACCCTGAATGAGACGCCTTTATCGAGTGTCCTGTGGTTACAGGTCGACCAAATGTGTACTGGATGACTGGGTTATTTAACCCTCAGGGTTTCCTCACCGCCATGAGGCAGGAGGTCACCAGAGCGCATAAAGGCTGGGCACTGGATAGCGTCACATTACATAATGACGTCACCAAGATGACCAAGGAAGACGTGCAGACCGCACCCGCTGAGGGTAAGTCTGAACAATGCCCCGCATTGTCCCAATATATATGTGCCAAAGATTTACCTATTAATCTAACCAGTGAATGAGGGTCAAGATCACTCCATGAATGTTGAAGATCCACAACTCCATTCTCGAGTGTAAACAAAGGGCTTAGGTTGACTGACCCCTAACCGGTAAGTAGCCTGAGGAAGGCACCGGGAAACCACCTTAGAACAACCCATGGCAGCCCATAATGTCAGGTCATGAGAAACCCGCCTTTGGTATATGCCTCATCATAGAGCTCATGGGTGACTATAGGGTCAATAGTGAATATTTCGGTCTCTGCTCCTTGATGTCTAGGAGGCTATAGTCTATCTGTCTCATTGCATGAGTGCATGTAAGAGTACTTAGAATGCGTGTGTCTTGTAGGAGTGTATATATATGGTTTCTATTTGGACGGTGCTGGCTGGGATAAGAAAAACATACGTTTATGTGAGCCCATCGCTAAGGTATTGTTCTGTGTGTTACCTGTGGTGCACATGTATGCTGTTAACACGAGCTCGGTCAGGGATGCGCGCCTCTATGTGTGCCCAGTGTATAAGAAGCCGTGTCGTACAGATCTCACTTATATAACGACATTACTGCTGAAAACAAACCAGAGCCCGGACTACTGGATTCTACGTGGAGTTGCAGCACTTTGTGACATCAAATAGACAGTTGTGGAACAATCATAAACTTTTCGTGTTTTTCGTGTAAAATAACTCCATACTATAATAAAATGGGTAAAAAATTATATCATACTGAACTATATCGCATCGCTAAAACTTTAGCAGAGCATGTTGGTGATGGATGGTAGGCCATTGCTATGATAGTTCTGAATGTGACATTCGTTTTGCCACATATGTCCATCATTTCCTGTAACAGATACCATCAATGAATAACCTTGCTCTAGTTGCCCCATTCGGTGAATTGTAAAAGAGTAATTCTGTCACGTGAGAATGAAGCTTACGGTGTGTAATCCTTGGTGCATTATTAAACATTAAACATGCAGCGCCTTATCCTCAGACCGTATTAAGCTCTCCGGAGATAGATTAGGGCTGTGGGAAAGTGAGGAATATTACCTGGTGGGTATGATATCCGATAATCCGGGTCATGATAGGGCATCCAATCCGCTCGTCTGGTCAAACCAGCATCAAATCCTACAGTAAATAGTACTGCATGTGTTCGGGGCCTGGGTAACTAGTTTCAGCTATGGGTTTCATCATAAAAAGCAGGTTTTTTATTTTACTAGTATATTATGTGAATTCGGGTGATTAATGGTGTCATGGTGTGACTGTTATGCACATACCATCTTGGGTCTGCACCTGGCAGCTCGGCTGTGAGACGTAGTTACAGGGGTCACTGAATCTACAGGATGCCACTCCTGGACTCATTGGAGGAGTCAGCATCTGGGGTCGGCCAATCTGCAACCAATCGGAAGGTCCAACAATAAACAACCGCGCATGACAATTCCAGTCATTTACTAATGTATTGGGCATTTATAAATAAAAATGCTTGTGAAACAGGAATTACATGTAAAAAAAAAACTATCAGCAAATAAGATATAGACTGGTCTGATAATTCTTGGGAATTTCAAGAACGCACATGGGAGGACTTTGGCCAGTCATTGTATAGTAACTATTAGTATTCGCAGTATAATTTC
>Ga0224501_10002890_pt1 | contig 13523 bp, 12 predicted proteins | sample SF_Oct11_sed_USG_4_FD_169105 | JGI IMG/M metagenome (GOLD analysis project Ga0224501, IMG submission 169105) | Sediment microbial communities from San Francisco Bay, California, United States - SF_Oct11_sed_USGS_8_1 | ecosystem: Environmental > Aquatic > Marine > Sediment | place: USA...
AAAAAGGGTGCTTCCGCCTGAATCCGAATCTTCGGAATTTCTCCGGGAAAGAATACGGGGTCTGAGCGACATTAACAAACTCGGAAGATTAAAAATTGGAGTCATGAAAAATACCAGAAATGAAGATCTGCTTCGAAACAGTCAGGAATTTGACAGACACAAAATTATTGGATTTACAGACAGAGCCAAACTGATCCGCGCTCTTTTAAAAGGCGACATCGATCTTCTCGTGGGCGATGCCATCAGCATCCATTCTCTTCAAAAAACCAAGAAAATCCCTGCATCGTTTATTCCTCTAGTCAGCCCGTACAGAGAAGAGAACATTTCATTTGTTCTGCCCCGCGGCGATGCAGAGCTGGAGCTTTATATGAATTTTTTTGTACGCGCAATCAAAAGCGACGGAAGACTTAATAAAATCATAACAAGATATTTAAAATAAAAATGAAACTGACAAACGCCAAAAGACATATTTCGGCCCCTGGATTCTTTATTTTTTCTGCGCTCTTCGCAGTCAGTCCTGTTTTTTCCGAAAGTTCAATACGGGAAAAATTTGACTACAAAGGCGATATGCTTTTTCGCGGATTTTTTTTAAGCCGTGATCTTCCTCTGGAGAAACAGGATGAAGGACTTTGCTCCAAAGACGAATTCCTGGCCTATTTCATGCCCATCACAAACGGAAATACAAAATCTCCCTGCAAGGAATCCGATGACTATTACCAGGCACGATTTCGTCTGGACTCCTCTTTCCGCCCGAATTCTTACGCTGATATTGTGTATGGGCTTGAAGTGGGACACCTTACTTTCGGCCGGGACAATCCTGAATCTTCCGGACCTGGCAGCGGAGGGAAAGGCAATGCTTCAAATCTTGAGACCCGACAGCTTTTTTTAAAGCTTCATAATTTGAAAGATACAGTTTCTATCCGCGGAGGGCTTTTCCCGATTGGAACGCCGAAAGGAATTGTTCTCGCTTCCAGCGGTGCCGGGGTACAACTTTCTCTTGAGGGAAAATATTCTTCTCTGGAAGCCTCCTATATTCGCAAAGAAGACAACAGCAGAATTGACAATGATTCAAACGGATTTTCTGATTCCAATTTCCATAATGTCCATATGGGAATTCTCAGCTGGAAGTTTTCGGGTCTAAGCTGGCTGAAAACCGACACCTATTTTGTCCACAGAAGAGACGGTGATCCCTCTGACGAAGGCGATGACGATAATGAAACCTCTGCCATATCATGGGCCGGTCTTCTCATGCAGTTTCGCTACAAAAAATTCACTTTCCTGCTCCATGGGATTTACAATGCAGGCACCTTCAAGCGGCCCTTTTATTTTTACCCTTCCCTTGATGAAAAATTCAGTTTATTTCCTGACATAAAATTCATCCATGAAGAAGCTCTGAGAATCGGCTATCCTCTCCGTTCCAAGCACAGGGTGAATGCAGGGGCTGGAGAAATGGAAATGTCATACCAGCTGCTGGATTCGACAAAGGTTACGCTTATGGCTGCCGGAGCATCTGGACGGCCGGGGATTGAACCGAACGGCGATCCGGTTGATTATAGAAGAGACCAATTCCGAACGGCAGGCTCTGCATATCAGGGATCAGACATTGCTCTGGATTCTTCCGGCGGTTATTCCATTTTCCCTCTGGGAAAACTGACCGGAGTGGTGCAGAGAGGCATCCGAATTGACATTGACATACTGCAGAATTTGAGTTATCAAATTGCATATTATACATTTGATGCATTCCGCACGCCAACCATCACATATAATGATTACTACGAACTTTATATGGACACAAATAAGACAGACAATAGACTCGGAGAAGAATGGAATATGAAGCTCACCTGGAAAATCATGACTCTTCTCAGTCTTGACATCAGAGCTGCCAGATTCGATTCACAAACAGGCTATAAAATCCTGTATGACATAGAATACGGCGATGTGATTTATGAAGCCTCTGCCTCTCTAACGCAGAAATTTTAATTGAAAGGCAGTCTATGATTCAGGCAATGCGCTCTTTGTCAGAAAATAAATTCCTGCAATAATGAGAAGGGTTCCGGCAAGCCTATCCATTGTTACATTTTCGCCGGCATAAAATCCGTAAAACAGGGTAATTAAATACCCGGCAGACATCATGGGCCTGATCAAGGAAAGATCTTCTTCTGCAAGAACGCCCAGCCAAAGAACAAAGCTCATCCCGTAACAGACGACGGCAAAAAACATTTTTACTGAAAGTAAAGAATAAATAAAATAAAACCCGATTTCTTTGATCGATTGATCAATGGGAACAGGTCCTGCAAGTTTCATTGCTTCTTTCATAAAAATCTGGCCGAAAGCGCCGAGAACAATTGCAATTCCAAGAACAACCCAGATCATAAAAATCTCCGAAAATTAATTTAATATTCTTATTTCTTACTGTTTTTCCAGGAAACGAAAGCTGGAGGAAATCTGATCAAACAAAACTTTAAGCTCCGCATGTCCGGAAACCGGCCCGGTTATGCTTACAATCAAAATTTTTCCTTTTCCTGGTATATGCCTCTGGATTCCCAACCATTCTCCATTCCTCAATGATACGATATAATGTCTTGCAGGTCTTCCAGCAAACTGAACACTGCCTCTTTCTTTAATGGAACATTTGCATCGGGAAAGAAAGGAAGCTTCATATAAAGGAGAAAACAAATCGGCCTCGCCTTCAATCAGGCGAATGCGAATAATATACTGAGTAACTCCTTCATCGTCTTCTGAAGGGAACTCCAGAGTTGTGATCCCCTCGGCGGAACTTTCCTTTTTTTCAAGACCGGCAGGAATATTCATCTGGAATCCTTTTTTTGAGTCTGTATAAAGATGATTCTGCTGAGAATCATCTTTTTTCCGATTCCCGGTGCAGGAAAGGACCAGTCCGGCAGAAATAAAGGAAAAAACAAGAATATAAGATTTAGATTTCAATACAATTCCTTTCAATGCTGAAAACAGCGTAATATTAAATTATGAAGCAGCCTCAGCCATAATATTTTTATCCAGACAATTTACACAACCATACTTTGAACAGAAAGATAAAAAAATATAACTCAAGGATTGATTTTTTTTACAGGCTGAAAAATGATGACCGATGCGCATCGGACTGGTTCGGTATATCAACTCAAGACCTCTGGATTATGGTTTTCGTAAAAACCCCTCAGTGCACACACATAATGATACGCCAGCCAATCTGTATAAATTATTAAAAAGCGGAAAACTGGATGCTGCATTGATAAGCTCTGTTGAATGTCTGCGCAATGAAGATATATTTTCATTCTGCAAAACTGCCGGAGTCTGCGCAGCATCTGAAGTAAATTCCATTTTTTATCTTACAAGAGATACCGAACGGCTGCCGGACTTTTTTTTATCCGATCAGGGTTCAAGAACATCCGTAGCTCTTTTACAGATTCTTCTGTATAAAAAATTTGGGAAGATCGTTCCTCACCAAAAATCAGATCCTGAAAAGATTCCGGCCCTCATCACTGAAACAACCGGTGGTCTTGTAATTGGCGATAAGGCATATCAATACCACAAAGAAAATCAGAATGACAGTCTGATCCATGTAGATCTTGGACGCTGGTGGAACGAAGAAGAAGGTCTTCCTTTTGTGTTTGCGCTCTGGGCTTACCCAAAAAACAAAATAATTCCGGATTCATTTTTTGAAGAGTCACTGGAAATCGGCCTTCAGCATATCGAAGAAATTATTGCAGAAGCGGATGATCCTTCTCTTAAGGAATATCTGACCGAAAGCCTCCATTACAAACTGAAGGAGCCTGAATTAAAATCTCTCGATCGATTTAAAAGCCTGCTTCAGGAACTGGATTTGCTTTAAGTTCAATTTTCCAGACAATCGGCTTTTCCGTATTAAAGGTATTTTCCAGAGGAAGAGTAAAATTATGAAGTCCCGGTCTGGAAAAATTTCCAAGATTCGTTACCAGATCATAATACCAGGGAAATACAATTTGAAACGTAAGTTTTTTATTATTAAAAGACTGCAGTACTTTTGTATAAAGGTTATTTGATATCCGGCTCGCTTCCTCACGGGGAGAAGCGGTTGCTGAAAATTTTCTGTGAAGATACAGTCTGCCGCCGTTTCTGTAGATTTTATTTTTTCCAATTAAAAGATATTCAAGCGAGCGCGGATCAGAAAAGAAAACTCTGTAGGCAACTTCTCCCTGATCTTCTGAAAGATCTGTTTTAATTCTATCAAATTTGTAGTTCTCAATTCTGTACTGATCGGATGAAAGATAACGGTCATATTTTTCGATAATTTTATTTTGATCAACAGGAAGATATGCCAGCATAGATCGGTCTTCATCTTTATAAATGGGTACCGTATAGCGAATATCTGCATATCCGCTGTAATCCGGCAGAAAAAAAAGGCTTTCATGATATTCAAAACAGCCGGTAAAAAAAACACTGAAAGTTAAGAAAGTTCCCTTTAAGATTCTTTTCATCATGAGGTTCAAATTTCCTGCAGGCAGATTCAGGGTCAACTTGAAAGAATGCAGTAATTGACAGAAATTAAGCCTTTTATCCTGTTACTATTCATGGTCTCACATTTAGCACAATATTTAAAAATGATAAAATTTTCCCATTCTATCTTTGCTCTTCCTTTTGCGGGGATAGCATTAATCGAAGCTCTTAAAATTTCAAATATCCAAGATCAGCCTCTCATTTCAATATTGCTCCTTATTTTCAAGGTTATCCTCTGTATGGTTTTCTTAAGAAGCGCAGCAATGGGGTTCAACAGGATTGTGGATAAAAAATATGATGCAGCAAATCCAAGAACGAAAGACCGCGAAGTTGCGTCGGGACAGATCAGCTTAAGAAATGCATGGACGTTTGTAATTCTTTTTCTCATCCTGTTTTTTATTACCGCTTTACTGATAAATCCCATGACAGGAATTCTTTCCCCCTTTGCAGCATTTTTTGTACTTTTTTATTCTTTTACAAAGCGTTTTACCTATTTCTGCCATTTTGTTCTCGGTTTTGCTATCGGGCTTGCCCCTCTTGCCGCCTGGGTAGCTGTTTTAGGCACAATTGAATCCTGGATACCTTTCCTCTGGAGCGCCGGTCTTATGTTTTACATTGCTGGTTTTGATATCCTTTATGCATGCCAGGATATTGATTTTGATAAAAAATCAGGACTTTATTCAATACCGGCCAACCTGGGAGCATCTACGGCACTCATCACGGCAAAGATATCCCACGGATTATCCATTCTCGCTTTCATTGCAGCCGGAATCCTGTCTTCTTCCGGATGGATTTATTATATTTCACTTTTGATTGTTTCAGGACTTTTTATTGCCGAACATAAAATGGTCCGTTATGATGATTTTTCAAAAATTCCAATCGCATTTTTCAATGTAAATGCATCGATCAGCAGCATTCTTTTTTTCGGACTGCTTCTTGATACATTCTTTCATTTTGGAGTTTATTAAAAAATATTCGGAGATCACCGGGGATGATGATTTTGTATAATGATGGATAAAATAAATTTAATAATCGGAGTTTCTGGAGCAAGCGGTTCCATTTATATTTCAAATTTATTACAAACCCTTTCCGAGTTTGTAGAAGGAAAATCTGCATTGATCATCTCTGACTCTGCCCTCCGTGTTTACAGAGAAGAAATCAATCCTCATATCCGCAGTGAAGAATCCTTTCTGAATGATATTCTGGGGAATCTCCCCGATGAAAAACGAATTCATCAGTTTGAAATCTTTTCAACATCAGATACCGGTGCGCCCCCTGCCAGCGGTTCTGCAAATTACGAAGGAATGGTCATCATGCCCTGCTCGATGAAAACACTTTCTGCTGTAGCCAGAGGACATGCATCTAATTTAATGGAAAGAGCTGCCGATGTCTGCATTAAAGAAAGGAAAAAACTGATTCTCACGCCCCGAGAAACACCGCTGAGTTTGATACACATCCAGAATATGCGAGACCTGACGCTTGCAGGCGCTGTCATTCTTCCAGCAAGCCCCGGTTTTTACCATAAACCCTCTTCAATGAATGATCTGGCCAATTTTATTACATCAAAAGCTCTGAATTTACTTGGAATATCGACCAGGCGGTCCATTACATGGAAAGGCGACCATGAAACTGCTTGATCCTCCATCCCTCCATTTTCACTTAGCCATATAAATGAACAGGAAGACATCATGAACCTTGAAAGAGATCAGAAATTTTCTGAAAAAACACTTCTTGATTTTGAAAAAATCAAAAGAGGAACCGTTGAAATCATACCGGAAGAACAACTTCTTGAAAAACTTGAAAAAAGCAATCAGGAGAAGAAGCCTCTCAAGGTTAAAGCAGGATTTGATCCTACAGCTCCGGATCTTCATCTCGGCCATCTCGTTCTTCTTAGAAAATTAAAGCATTTTCAGGATCTTGGCCATGAAATCCAATTTTTAATCGGCGACTTTACAGGAATGATCGGCGATCCAACAGGGCGATCCGCGACAAGAAAAAGAATTACAGAAAAAGAAGTAATTGAAAATGCAAAAACTTATGAAGAGCAGGTTTTTAAGATTCTGAACAGAGACAAAACCAAAATCGTTTTTAATTCTGTCTGGTGCAAAAAAATGAATTTTGAAGATGTACTGGGTCTTACGGCAAGATTTACTGTTGCGAGAATGGTTGAAAGAGATGATTTTTCAAAGCGACTTGCTGCCGGTGAAAGCATCAGTCTGATTGAATTTATTTATCCTTTAATTCAGGGGTATGACTCCGTTGAACTGGGATCAGATATTGAACTGGGAGGAAACGATCAGAAATTCAATCTTTTAGTGGGACGGGAACTTCAAAAAGAATATAAAAAAGATCAGCAGGCCATAGTAACAATGCCTCTCCTTGTCGGACTTGACGGACAAAAAAAAATGTCCAAGTCATTTGATAATTATATTGGAATCACTGAAAAGCCGTATCCCATGTTTGCAAAAATTATGAGCATATCAGATGAACTGATGTGGAACTATTTTATTCTTCTTACTGATTTCTCCGAATCAGAAATGGAAAAATTCAAAAAGGATCCTTTTGAAGCAAAAAAAATACTTGGAACAACCATTGTAAATGATCTTCACAGCAACAATTCTGGTGAAGAAGCACGTAAACACTGGGAAATGGAAAAAGGTTCATCAGGAAGAAATAAAATGGTAATCCCTCCAGGAACACCTGAATATATCATTCAGGAAAAGACTCCCTGCAGCATATCCGTAATTAAAATCATCACGGATTCAGGTCTGGAAAAAAGCACATCAGCTGTAAGGCGTTTAATTGATTCCGGTGCAATAAAAATTGGAGAAAATCTTGAAACCATTCATGATCTGGATTTTAAGCTGAATTTTCCTGGAGAATACGTTTTAAGAATTGGCAAGAAGAAGTATTTGATCGTAAAAAATTAATTTTCCCCTTAAGAATCTATTTTGCAGCGCAAAATTAAGAATATACTTAAAGAAAATTTAATAAAAAGCGGTATACAGATTAAAATCCGCACCCCCGTCGAAGGAGATGCGGATTTTCAGGATATTTCAGAAAAGATCAACGTCTTTTCTTGGCTTTTTTCTTAGCTGTTTTTTTCTTAGCCTTCTTTTTCACCTTCTTTTTGGCTTTTTTCTTGGCCTTCTTTTTCACCTTTTTCTTGGTTACTTTCTTTTTGGCTTTTTTCTTGGCCTTCTTTTTAGCCTTTTTCTTGGTTACTTTCTTTTTGGCTTTTTTCTTAGCTGTTTTTTTCTTAGCTGCTTTTTTCTTAGCTTTTTTCTTTACAGCCTTTTTCTTTGCAGACTTTTTTTTGGAGGATTTTTTCTTGACAGTCTTTTTTGAAGAGCCTGTCAACATTCCCAGAAAACTTTCGTTATTTTCCATTTTCGCCTCTTTATTTTCTGATTCCTTATTAGTTTTGTTAAGGATCAATTCATTATCTAAATTTTTATAGGTTAATTTTTCAATCGTTTTTTTATTTCTTTTCGAATTATCCTGCGATTTCTTTAAATTTTTTTCATTTATTGCAATTTTATCGTGCGTAAATGATTTATTTGATAAAATTTTCGCACTTACAGGGCTGTAATCCATTGAAAATTCAGAATTTTTACTCATTGATGATGCAATTTGAAATAAAAAATTCTCTTCAAAATAATTTGCCGTTAACTGTAACCCGATCGGTAAACCGTTTTTATCTTTTCCGCATGGCACATTGATTGCAGGAACACCGCCAAGGTTTGCAGATATTGTTAACAAATCACTTTTATACATAGCAACAGGATCATTTCTTTCACCAATTTTAAAAGCTGTTGTCGGTGAGGTAGGCTGCAAGATAACATCAACTTTTTTAAAAAACTCAGAATATTCTTTTTGGATTAATTTTCTGGCTTTCTGGGCTGATTTATAGTACGCATCATAATATCCTGAAGATAAAACATACGTACCAAGTAAAATTCTACGTTTTACTTCTGTTCCAAAACCTTCAGTACGGGATTTTACGTAGAGATCCATTAAATTTTCAGGATTTTCAGTGCGTCTTCCGTATCTGATTCCGTCATATCGCATTAAATTACTGGAAGCTTCTGCAGTTGCTAAAATATAATAAACAGGAATAGCATAATCGAGATACTTACTTTGAATTGGAATAACAGTTGCGCCGCGTTCTTCCAGCCATTTTACAGCTTTTACTGCAGAGTGTATCACTTCTGCATCATATCCAGCATCGCCTTCAGAGGGAATATTCACGCCAATCCGAATTTTTTTCCAGTCTGCATCTTCCAAACTCTTGATTTCAGGATGAATTGGATATTTATCTGCATTGAAGTGAGAAGTTGAATCTTTATAATCTTTTCCGTTTATTATAGATAATAATAACGCTGAATCATCAACACTTCTTGAAAATGGACCGATTTGATCGAGACTTGAAGCAAATGCGACCAATCCATAACGTGAAATACGTCCGTATGTTGGTTTTACACCAATCACTCCGCATAAAGCAGCGGGTTGACGTATAGAACCTCCTGTATCTGATCCAATAGAAAGCGGAACTGCTAATGATGCAACAGCAGCTGCAGAACCTCCAGATGATCCTCCAGGTACGTAATCTTCATTCCATGGGTTTTTTGTTGTAAAAAAAGCTGAATTCTCTGTTGAAGATCCCATGGCAAACTCATCCATATTGGCTCTTCCAAACAAAACTGCCCCTGAGTTCTGCAGTTTTTCAATTACTGATGCATTGTATGGAGCAGTAAAATTTTCAAGAAAACGTGATGCACAGGAAGTAATTTCATTTTTTACACACAGATTATCTTTAACAGCAACAGGAATTCCCTCAAGAGGGCCTGCTTCTCCGGATTTTCGCTTTCGATCAGAGTTTTCTGCCTGTTTCAGAACTTTTTTTTCATCAAGTTCAAGAAAAATATTTAAATGCGAAGATTTTTGAGCTCTTTCAAGACATGACATGGCAAGATCTTTTGCAGAATATTCGCCTTTCTCAAGAGATTTTACATGCTCAACAGCAGTTCTGTTTATTAAATTATCATTATTGCTCATATTTTTAATCCAGTTTTATTAAATTAAAACCTATCATCCGTTTCTGTTTCGATTCCTCAGGAAATATACCAAAAATGTTTATGCTTTATTGTTTTATAATCCAGTTCATTTCCTGCAAGATGCAGGCTTCCTTAACAAATTTTAATTCATTCTTCTCAAATTGTAATTTATATTTTCAAACTCATCATTGATTTATAAAATTATTATCAAATATCAAGTTTCATTATGCGCCGCAACATGTTAACCTTCTGAATCAATAGCACCGGGGACAACAAAGTGTCCAGCTTCCCATTCCGGCGCAAATGAGCTAATCTCATGTGTATCCAGCAATTCTCCCGGTTTATCAGGCCTCATGATGTTTAAATTTTCATTCATTGTTCTTATTTCTCCGGCAGATGAAAGGTTCACTTCTTTAATTTTTTCAACAAAATCCAGTATTTTATTGAAATCATCACGCAGACCTGCCAAATCTCTATCATCAGGGTCCAGTCTTGCAAGCAGAGCCAGTTCTTTAAATTCATTTTCTGAAATCATAATTTCTCCGATTCCTCAATCTTTCAGGGAAAATCCGTAAATTTATTTATTCGCACATTACGAATGAAACCGTCTGAATATAACCCTTTATAACTTCCAGAACAAAAGCCGATCAAATCGTCAATTACATTCGTACTTTTCTCTTCATGAACAATATTATATTTAAATCACATAATACAGCCTTTTCATTTCGATCCATTTTTGTTTTTTGATTGAAAGAATTCAAAAAATTTATATTGAAATTAAATCTTCAGAATGGTTTTCCTGTGTTCCATGAGCTCATTCATCATTTTTTTATCATTTTTTTTGTTTATCAGTACTGCCGGAATTCTACTTTTTCTTTTTCCCGCTAAAAAAAGAAACCGGTCAATTAAGCAAAAAACTCCTCCAAAACATCCAAACAACCCCAATCTTAAAAATAATTCTGAAAATTATCTGTTAACACCGCCTGAAAGAGAGGAAATGCTGGAAAACGTACGAAATATTACCCGCAGCAATCCTAAAAAAGCCGCCCATCTGCTTCGAAAATGGATAGACGATGATCTTCATGAATAAATTCTATCTATAATTTATAAATTCTGGTCTTCTTCAGGATTTGCTGTTCTACTATGAATTCTGATTCTCAAAAAAATGAATCAAGTCATGAAAAAACCAGCTTATTGCAGGATCTTCGACTTGTTTTTGCCACGATCTTAACAGATCCCGGGAGTTCACTTGCTTATGGAGCAGACGCTCTCGTTGCAGTCACTGCCGTTCTCATCTATTCAGATTATTCTCTTGGCGTTAAAGCAACTGTTGCCGCCGCCGCAGTTGTAATGACTGTATATCTCTTTGCAATTCTTGTTTATAATAAAATGACAAGGGTTCATACCCACAAAATACTCGGAGGCGGCGCTTTTGTTTCATCCCATATCACGTCTTCAAAAATTAAAAAACATCCCCGCTTAAAAAAAATTGTCGGGCTTCTTGGAAAGACAGGAACGGCAAGCCTTCTTGCGGATTTTCCTGCAACCCAGGCGATCAGTATTATCGCAGGTGTGGAAGCTCTGTATTTTATTCCAATAGAAGAAAGACTCCAGTACGCCCTTCTTTTTATTATTTTTCTTTCTTTTGTACAGCGGTATGGCCTGGCAAATCTTGCTAAATACATGATCTGGCCGGTATTATTATTTTATACTATGAACATTCTCATAAATGGCTACGGAATTTCCATGATCATGCTCAATGGATGGGAACGTCCTGTTCTTCCGGATTCTCTGGACAGTGTGGAAGCTGCCCATGCCCTGCCTTTTATTTTCGGTGCAATTGCAAACGGCGCTACCTTGATTACAGGCGTGGAAGTGGGCTATTCTTCCGTCAACATACCTCACTTTAAAGGAAAAACAATCCGTATTTCCATGTGGATCCTTTATGCAATTGTTCTTGTAACATATTCCATGCAGATTATCAATTTTCTTGGCCTCGGAGTCACTTACAATACGCATATTCCGCTGCCGCTTCAAATCGCCAACCATCTCGGCGGGGATCATCTCGCAGTGCCTTTCGGTATCGTAACGGCAATTATGCTTCTTCTTGCAGCGCAGACGGCACAGACGGACTTTCCTTTAGAAGTGCTTCGTGCATCAAGAATGAATTTCTTTCCTCGTGGAATCGGCGATATGTCCTGGAAAAAAACCAAATCATTTGCAGGAATCGGAGGCCATGGCGGCGTCTACAATCCAAGAACGACTCTGATTCTCGGAATTCTCAGCATCACCATTCTTTACTTTTTTCCGAGCAGCCATAAAATTGAAAGCATGTACGGTCTGGCCGTGCTTACGGCAATGAATATTGACGTTCTGAGTTTTATGATCCGTCAGATCCGTGTTAAAAAAATATCATTTCTGACCGTAGTCTCATTAATTTTTATTATGATGATGCTTCTGAATATCATCTACAATAAATTTTTTGAGGGTGCATGGTTTATTGTTTTTCTAATGGTTCTCTATCTTGCTGTTTTTCTTATATCTGAAGCCATTTATTCCATCTGGAAAGAGAAGCTTGACCTTGTTCCGCTTGAATTCGGTTTGTGGTATCCTGCATTTCAGAATCTTCCGATTGATGAAAAAAATATTGTTCTGGTTTCAAAATTTCATCCGGGGGTGGTTCTTTTCCTTAAAAACTATATAAAAAGAGGGTCCATGCCTCTCGTCATTCATTTTCTAACCGACAAAGTTGATCACGACATCCCGCGGGAAAGGCCGGACTGGTTCCGGGTCATCCATCTGCCGCCCAATGTTGATACGATCTCTGTGATTTCGAATTATATTAAAAAAGCAAATCCAGATCGCGTTCACCTGATCCCGCTTCTTGTAAAAGGATATGATTCTCTGATGCGCCTTTACTTCGGCAACAGCATTGAAAGACTGAAGGAAGCAATTTCGCAGCATGCAAGCCTTCAGGTTGAATACAACAAAGAGAGAATTGTGATCAGTTTCTATGAAATCATCCGAAGAATCTTCCCATTAATAAAAAAATTCAGGTAGCAGGATCGTCCTGACTTCCTGCCAAAAGCCTTCGGATATTTTTGCCGTAAGTTTCAAATACCAGAACAAAAAGCGCCGCAGCATATCCGGCAATGATAATCAGAGGTTTTTCCTGCCAGACATGATTCGCAAACATTCCTTCAAGAACTTCATAAGAAAGATATGAAGCGAGAAGAAAAACAACAGCTGTATAAAAATACTTTTCTCCTGCAAATGGAATCAGCCAGAGCAGATACCATGGGTGAACGACAGGAGAAAATAACGAAAGTGAAATCATAAAGAAAAAAAGGTTTGTTTTCAGATCCCTTCTTCTTAAAATAATTATCGCTGCAGCAAAGAACAGATTCAGACCGGAAATAATACGGATCCAGAAACCATCCATTCCTGTCAGTCCGAGCAGGGAATAAAAAAAACTGCCGAATACCCACTGCCGCGAATATACAGCAAGCGATGAAATCAGATATCCCTCTGCCCATAAATGCGGGATATAAAGAAAAAAAGGAAGAATCAAACCGATCCCGAATACTCCGACAGAGAGAAAAGTTTGTTTTTCCGGCTTTTGTATTCGCCATTGGTACTGGAGTAAAATTTCTTTCATAAAAAAAATGGAAAGCAGCAACGGAACCAGTTTGCTCATGGCCGACAATCCCAGAAAGATTCCGCTGAAAAAATAATGTTTTTTTAAAACCTGAAGAAACGAAACTGCAAGAAAAAAAACAGCCAGAACATCCAGATGTCCGCTCCAGGACGTTTCAATTGCCAAAAAAGGGAAAATCCCAGCAAGGATATAGGCGCTGTTAAAATAACAACGCCAGTACCATAAGAAAAAAATAAAAACTAGAGAAATCAAAAAAAAGAAACTTTTAAATAAAATTTGAGAAGGATTGATCCATGCAAGAATTCTGAAATTTTATT
>Ga0224501_10002891_pt1 | contig 13521 bp, 19 predicted proteins | sample SF_Oct11_sed_USG_4_FD_169105 | JGI IMG/M metagenome (GOLD analysis project Ga0224501, IMG submission 169105) | Sediment microbial communities from San Francisco Bay, California, United States - SF_Oct11_sed_USGS_8_1 | ecosystem: Environmental > Aquatic > Marine > Sediment | place: USA...
AGGGAATGGTTTTTTTTAATACATTCAATTCAGACTGGTAAATGGCTGGATGGCGGTCATACCACTCATCATATTCCCGCCAGTTTTGGTCGTAATATTCGACCTTTTCTTCACTCATAGGGGCTTAGCTTCAAGAGTGAATTCCCAGGCGCACCAGACATCAGGGGGATGAGGATCAGGTGGACAGGTCAAGCATTTGGTTTTGATTCTCGGGTCGATGGTTTTGGCGAAGCCGCTGTATTCGACGATCCCCACTGATTTACAGGGGAAGTCGGACAGCCCCTGTCTTTTCCTTGCTTCCTGGACCCGGCATGAGTTCATGCGGAAGACACAGCGGGTCTCGCTCATCTCTGTGACTTCCTGGACGTTGATGTACGCATAGAGCCTGAATTGAAGAGCCTGGACAAGGGCCGGGATCCCTCCTCCTGGCTTTATCCCCATTCTGTCCATTATCCTCTTGGCTTCGATGACCGTGAATTTTTCCCAGGCTTTCCGGTCCAGCTCCATGGCCGCTTCGATGCCGAACTTGTCCTCAACAACCCGGAACCAGAGGCCATCATGAGCAAGCCAGTTTTTTGAGGCATCTGCCAGAAGTTCTATGAGATTTTTTTTGGATAGGTCTTTGACTTCCTTCATTTTTCCCTCATTCAGAATGAATTGAGATTCATTTGAGAGTTGAAAAGTCTTTCAGTTTGGTTCGAAATATGTCAAATCCTTATGAACGACAGCTTGGACCTTGCCTTGTTCAAGGAGAAGATTGAGGTATTTCAAGATTTCGTTTTTATGCCTTCCGAGCGAGGTCGAGATATCTGAGAGGGTCACGGGTCTTCTTTGGACCATGGCCAGGATAGCTAATTCTAAGTTCCCGGAAAGAGATTCTTGTGCTTTTTTATCAAATTCGGCGATGATTTCGCAGTTTTTGCCAAAAACCTTTTTAATTTTCTCTAGCTCTTCAGGACTCAAAGGGCGAGCAGTTCTTTCTGCTGGCGGCCTGATGACTGTGTTGAGCTGGATTTTGTCGGGTTCTATCCTGGAGATGGCTTCCTTGAGTTCATTGATGTGAGCCGGAGAATCGTTCACTCCCTTCACCAGCATGACCTCAAGCCATATAATGCCTTTATATTCCCGGCGGAACGTTCTCAGACCCTCGATGATTTCTTCGATCTTGAGAGGAGAACAGGGTCTGTTGATCTTCTCAAAAATGTCTTGGCTGGCCGCATCCAGCGAAGGGACAACCAGGTCCGCTGCCCTCAAGGCCTTCCTGACGTCTCTCTGGATGAAAAGGGTGCTGTTGGTCAGGACTGCCACAGGAATAGTGGTGAATTTCTTTATTTCTCGGATAAGCTTTCCCAGGTTCGTGTTCAAGGTGGGTTCTCCCGACCCGGAAAAAGTGATGTAGTCCACCCTCTGACCTGAGGAGATTTTCTTCTTAATCTGGGCGAGAATTTCGCCGGGAGAGAAATATTTGCTTCTCCCTAAAGTTTTATCAGTGGTAGGGCCTAACTGGCAGTAGATACAGTCAAGTGTGCATGTCTTTGAGGGAATGATATCGATGCCCAGTGAGAAACCCAGGCGCCTGGATGGAACGGGTCCGTATATGTAAAGGCTCGGACTCTCCTCCGGTTTCTTGCTCAAAGCGTCTTAATTTAAACCCTGTCCTTGTAAGTTTCGATGAATCGTCTTATTGAGCGGTCATAAGTTCTTTCCACATCATCCGGGAAGAGGCAGGCAGGGAGCTCATTCATTCTCCAGTGATACTGAAGGCATTCGCAGCAGATGCCTTTGCGGCTGCACGGCTCGTATGAACAGTTGCACACCTTCATGTTTTTTTCATTCTGGCATTCTTTCATGCTTCACTCCCTCATTTTTAAGTGACGACGATCCATTCATGACTTTCTGTAGTGTTTTTTCCAAGGAGATTGTTTCTGATAGAGATGGTCGGCCAGTGCCCGCCTGAGCGTTTCTGCGGCCAGTTCAGCGCAGTGGATATCAGCAGGCGGAAGCCCTCCCAGTATTTTCAGGATCTCGTCTGTACTGACTCTCGCCAGGGCTTCAGTGAAGGACTTATTCAGGGCAAGCTCGGTAGCAACACTCCCGCAGACAATGGTGGTTCCACAGCCGTCGGTCTGGAATCCGCATTCGGAGATCTTCTCTCTGTTCATCTTTATGAACATCTCCATCGTGTCTCCGCAGGAGCCTTTGACTGAAGCATAGCCGTCCGGAGTCTCGATCTTTCTGAAGTTTCTCGGGTTCTGCCAGTGGTCGATGACGGTCTCCGAGTATTTCTTCCTAATCTGCTCCATGATCTGATCTTGGAGCTCACGGGCAAATTTTTCGATGTCGGCGTTGTCAGCGCTGTTTTTCTTTTTTGGAGACATTTTGGAAAAAATTTAGCCTGGTTCGTTCATGCAAACATGAATACAATTCATGAAAAAAATTTTAGCAGAATAATCATTATAGCAGAAAAAATTCCAATTTTTTATGATAATTTCGTTGTTGTAAGCATCTATATTTCCGTGATGAGAGATACATCTGACCTAATTAAGAAGTGAGGCGACGGTTCCTCTCCATCCGAAGCCCATGAAGGAGGGTGGAAGGATCTTGGCAAGGATGGAGGGGAACCGTCGCTGTAACAGATTAAACCTTCATAATTAGCTGTCACGGAAATAGAGGTACTTCCTTCGTTGTTTCGTTTTGAGTTCTATCTTCGCAGTTAAGAATTTTAAGCTCCCTCAGGGATCAGCTTTTTTCCGAATAGAATCCAGGACATCCTGCAGGTTATTGGAAAACTTCCTGATTGCCTCTTGAGTCATGCCTGCATAGCCGAATCGGATGCAGCCCGGAGCTCCAAAAACTGAGGCGGGCACGGCGCTGAATTTCTTAAGCTCCAGGGCTTTATCCACAAAAGCCTTATCATCGAGCTCTATATCCCTGGGCAATCTGGCCAGAACGCTGATGGCTCCCGAAGGAAAATCTTCATCTCTGCCCGCCAGTTCAAACCCTTTCTCCTGCAGGATGGATATAATGAGACCGCAACGCGTTTTGAGCTCTTTTTTTATCCCGGTGATAATCCTGGGAGGCCGGCCCTCTTCAAAATCTTTCACCTCGTCCTTCAGAATTTCTACCAGAATGCGTTGGCCGAGCACGTTCGGCGAAGAGGAGAATGAACGAATCATCTTTGGCATCCAAGAGTTTGTAAACGTTTCTTCAGCGGCAATGACATAGCCAACTCTTGCTCCGGGGATGAGATATTCTTTGGAAGCAGAGCTTATGACAACCGTTCTTTCCGGAGCAGAGGAGAGCATGGATTGCGGCTCTCCCTTGTAGCGGATAAAGTTATAGACCTCATCGGCAATGATTATGAGGTTGAATTGGCGAGCCAGGTCAGCTAATTGCTGGAGCTCATCCTCGGTGAGTACGTCGCCAGAAGGGTTGTTGGGAAAATTGATGAGGAGTGAGGTGATTTTGTTTTTTCTGATGACTTGTTCGACATTTTTAAAGTCGACTCTATAATTTTCATCAAAGAATTTGACCACGACCGGGTTTCCCCCGGCGTTCAAGATAATTCCCTTATAGTTGCTCCAGTAAAGAGGCATGAGCCCGACTTTCTGCTTGAAGGCAAAAAGATGCATGACGATCGCCAGTCCCTCTGTTGCTCCGGAGACAATGGCCACATTTTTTTTGTCCAGCCCTTGAGGAGGAATTCCGGGTTTGTTTTTCAGTCGATAGGCATACGTCCAGAATCGGCCCACCAGCTCGCGCAGTTCCTCCAACCCTGATGATGGGCCGTAATAAACCTCTTTATCGGGCAAAATCCCGACGACTTGGCCCTGGTCGCTGCGGATGAAATCCGGATTCTGAGCGGCAATCACTTTGGCCTTGGCAGCGATGGCAGGAATTATGGGCTCAGAAGTCACGGTTTGACGGATCCCTTCAGGCATGTATGTCCAGGCACGGTCGAGAAGAGGTGATTTGAACTCAGGGGTTATCTTGTTTTGGCTTGACTGAGAATGACTTTTTTCAGACATCGTTCCTCCTCTTTCACTTTTTTTTCATCAGGTCGGCGACAGCATCTCTTACATCCTGAATGGCGAAAGCATATCTTCTTCTCAGCCTGCCCATGTTTTCATCAAGGGGCGTGCTCTCGGGAAGGCCCAGTTCATCTATGATTTTCCGAGCCGGAATACCTGTTTCTTCTTGAATATCATAAAAAGTCATCCTACCGGTTATGAGAATCCCGGATTGGTCTTCAGCCATCACCCCCCGGGTCAGCTTTGGCTCATGTTCATGCTCCTCTTCTTCTTTTCCTTGCACCTGTTGTTCCTGGGGTTCTGTGTATTCTTCCTTATGAACGGGGAATCCTTCCTTCGCGAGAATTCGCTGTTTGGCTTTGGCTCCGGCTCTTACGCCATGGTCTTCATAGACGCCCGGGATTCTCGGGTAAAAAGCCCAAAAAAGAGTGAGGACAAGGATCGAGGCCAGAGCAGTAAGGATCAGGATCGATCTCCATCCCTTTTTGAAGATCTGGCGGGATTTGCCTTTTATCCATTTCCAGCTGAAAACGAGATGGATGATCACCAGAACTGTAAAGGCAATGGACAGGTAGAAATGGATGTTTCCCCATTGATGCCGGTGAAGACCCAGAAAGTATTTGGCGCTTTCCGGGGCTGTCGGTCCTTTGGGGATCACAAGCCCCATTGAAAACCCGATGAATACGATACCCACAATGCACAGAAAAAGGAGGGTATCAATCAGGTACTGCCAGTCCGTTTTTTTCATCCTTTTAGCTCCTCTCAGTCATAATTTTTTTTGTTTTTTCCCAGATGTTTTTGATTTCTTTGGAAGCGGCGGTATTCGAATACTCGGGAAGAGGAATAAGATTGACCATGGATTGGGTCACTTCTTCATCGAAGTGGATCTTTCCCACTAAAGGGATAGAGTTTTTTTGACACCAGTCTTCGATTTTGGCTGAGTTCTCAAGATTGATGTCATGTTTGTTTATACAGCAAGCTGTGGGAATTTTGAAGTGATGGGCTGTTTGAGCGACTCGCTCCATATCGTGGATGGCGGAGAGAGTGGGTTCGGTTACGATCAAGGCCAGGTCTGCTCCGGAGAGGGAGGCGATGACCGGACAGCCTATTCCCGGAGGCCCGTCAATGATGACGAGATCCAGGCCGTTTTGTTCGGCGATATCTTTCGCTTTTTTCCGGACTTCAGTGACCAGCTTGCCTGAATTTTCTTCGCCTATTCCCAGTCGGGCATGAACAAACGGCCCGTATCGGGTCTTTGAAATATACCATTCCCCTGAGATGTTTTTTTCCATTTCTATGGCGTCTACCGGACAGACATGATAGCAAACGCCGCATCCCTCGCAGGATAGAGGATCGATGGTGATTTCTCCGTCTTGGCCTTCGGTTATTGCTGAAAATCGACATACATCCAGGCATTCACCGCATCCGGTGCATTTATCCTGAATTATGCCTGCTCTCTTGCCTCCAGAGAAAGGATGGGATTCCTGGATTTCCGGCTGGAGGAGAAGATGGAGGTTGGCGGCATCGACATCGCAGTCAGCCATGACTTTGCTGTGAGCCAGTGCTGCGAAGGACGCCGAGAGTATTGTTTTGCCTGTTCCACCCTTTCCGCTGATGATAACCAGTTGTTTCATTTCTTTAATGTCAGAATTTTGTCGAATAATTGACGAAATTTCGCCTTATATTCGGGCTTGATTTCAATGATGGTCTTTCCCCTGGAATAAGCCACAGCGATGTCTCTATCCGTGGGAATGGTCATCAGGACGGGTATGTTTTCTTCCTGGCAGTAATCCTCGACTTTTCGGTCACCGATGTCAGAACGGTTTATGATGACCCCGAACGGCACTTTCATTTCTCTGAGAGTATCGACAGACAAGCGGAGGTCGTTGAGTCCGAAAGGCGTCGGTTCGGTCACGAGCAGGGAAACATCGCTTCCTTTAACGGATTCGATAACCGGGCAGGATGTTCCTGGGGGAGCATCAATGATGACCGCCTGGTCTGAATGGATGTGCTTTTTGACTTCTCTTATAAGAGGCGGAGACATGGCCTGACCGATATCCAATCTTCCCTGGATGAATTTGAGGTTGTTGACCACACCGAATTCTATAGTCCCTATTCTCTGCCCTTTTTCTTTAATGGCCTGTTCCGGACAGAGGAGACTGCAGCCCCCGCATCCATGACAGAGTTCAGGAAAGACGAGGACATTTTCTTTGAGGACCGCAATGGCGTTGTAGGCGCAGACTTCGGCACATCGGCCGCAATAGTTGCACCTGTCTTCCAGAATCTCAGGGATGGGGAGGAAAACCGGATTGGCTTCATTGATTTCAGGCTTGAGGAAGAAATGGGCGTTGGGTTCTTCCACATCGCAGTCCAGAAATTGAATGTTTTGACTGTCCTCCAGCGACAACGCCAGGTTAACGGCGACGGTTGTCTTTCCCGTTCCTCCTTTCCCGCTGGCGATAGAGAGAATCATTGAACTCTTATCTCTTTGCCGACTCCGATCTCAATGAAATCTTCTTTGTATTCTTCAGCGAAAAGCCTGCGGGCCTCATCTCCTGTGCAGTGGCAGGGGCCGGCTTTTTCCACTCCAGAGTCTCGAAAATACTCTATGATTTCATTTATTTCTTTATTGTTGTAGGCGGCCAGATGAAAGCCGCCAAAGGCCAGGTGAATATTCTTCTTCATGAGTTCTTTGACTGTTGCGATTATTTTGACGATCCTGGGATGGGCACAGCCCGTGATAACTACCAGGCCTTTTTCTGTCTCCAGGATGAGAGACTGCTCTTTGATCCAGCCTTCGACTACGCCGGTTGTGTAGGCTCTGGAGCAGATTTTTTGAAAGCCTGAGACTTCCTTCACTGAGGCTCCATCTCTTTTAACCATATTCTTGAAATGGGAAGAAAAGTAGTCTGGAATCCAGACTTCGATATTGGAGTTCTTGGCTAATAAGGCCTTCAAACCTCCTGTATGGTCCTTATGCTCATGGGAGAGCAGCACTAGGTTGACGGATTCAGGGCGGATTCCGAGTTTATCCATGTTGGAGAGAAGGATCTTTCCATCTGTTCCTGTATCGAAGAGGATGGATTTTTCCAATCCTTGGATGAAGCAGGAAAAACCCCAGTCCGCTCTCAAATTTTTCCCAAGAGCGGTATTATCGTAGACAATGGTCATCTGAAGCGGCTGTTGTGTTTTCATTTTTGCTCTTTATAGGTTTATCAAACGCTTCAGCCAGTCTAAGCTAAAGCTTTTTTTAGGTCCTCCTTTAAAAAGAAGGAAAGAATTATAAAATCTTTTCCGCAGGATAATTATCTTTCAACGCCGTCTTAACGATGTTGGACAGCATCCAGTTTGAGTTAATACTCAATCTCGCTGGCAGACGCCTCCGCTTGAGCAGGGTGGGGTATCACAGCGTTCGGTCCTTCCGCAGCAGGTTGATCCTTTAGGGGATGAATTTCCCACCCGGACAGAAGAGGGAGTTGAGAATATCTTATGAAGATTTTTACTGCCGCAACGAGAACATAAAGAGTCGATATCTTGGTTAAAAGAGCGGACAAAAACTTCAGTCACGTGTCCGCAGTCCTGACATTTATACTCATAGATGGGCATCCTTCTCCTTATCGGGTCATTTTTGTTCCGCAATTGGGACAGGATATCTGATAGCAGGGTCTTCCCTGCTGGTGGGGAACCCGGGCACCACAGGATGGGCAGACGCAGTATCCGCCTGGCCCCATGCTACGGCCTCCCATCCGGCCTCTTCCGCCGCCTTGACCCTGTCCTCGACCTCCTCCTCGCATCTTAACCTCCTTCTTTAGTTGTAAGCTCCCATGGTTTTTTTATCTTCCTTCATCAAGTCCGAGGCAATCTCCTCCATGTTTATTTTTTTCCAGAACGAGAGCTTATTGTGTGTCTCATAATATTTTAAGGGAATAGGATGAGTCCCGATGACGACCGGCAGCCCGTATTGAGTTTCTATGAATTCTTTGAATTGGCGGATCCAGGGACAGGGAGGGTAGCCGACAACGAGCCCTGTGGCAAGGTGGATCACTTCGGCTCCGCTCTTCTTCATTTCTTCCGGAACGTATTCGATATTCCCTCCGGGACAGCCGCCGCAGTAGGAATATCCGACGACTTCGACCTGCTCGTCAACAGGATACTGAGAAAAACCACCCACTCTTTCTCTTATGGCTCTGAAGCATTTGCCGCCGCCGCAATCCTGGTATCTTCCACAAATGATGATTCCAATTTTTTTCATGAACGACTCCTATTTTGAATTTTTTAACAATCTGTTACTGGTTCTTTGTGTCTTTTTCATCCTCTCCAGGTTGTGCTTTGGATTGTTTCTGGGAAAATTTTTTATCCAGCCACTTTCCGATAAGCATCGAAGCAAAAGCAAAAAGAGTACCTGCCAGAGTCGTTCTTTGAGAAGGCGAATTCACGCCGAAATCCCTGTCTCTCCCGCGGCCGGTTCCTCGGCCCATTCCGTGAGGACCAGTACCGTCACCTCTTGGCATTCTCTTCACCTCCTTTTTTCAAGAATATGCGTCTCTTGGATAATGATGGTCAGGGATCTTCAGGAAGATTGAATGGTGATAATGGCCTCGACAATATCCGCAAAAGCCTTGCTTGCAGCGGAGGCGGGCTGGTGGATGACAAAAGGCTTTCCCTCGTCTCCGGAGGTCACGATCTCCGGCTCAAGAGGGATCCTTCCGAGAAAAGGGATCCCGAATTCGAGAGAAACCTTTTCTCCTCCTCCTTCTTTGAACAGGTTGATTTTCTTCCTGCAATGAGGGCAAACCATGCCGCTCATGTTTTCAATTATTCCCACGATTCTCAGGTTGAGCTTATGGGCGAAGACGACTGCTTTCCGCGAGTCCATCAATGATACTTCCTGAGGAGTGGTGACAACGATCGCTCCTGTCGCGGGGATAAGCTGGGCCACAGAGAGAGGCTCATCCCCGGTCCCGGGGGGTGAGTCGATGATGAGCCAATCCAGCTCTCCCCAATCCACGTCTCCTAAGAACTGCTGAATGGCCTTCATCTTCATCGGCCCGCGCCAGATAACAGGCAGGTTAGGATCATGAAGAAGAAAGGACATGGAAACCAGCTTTACATTTTCAGCTGCCCTTACCGGCTTTATTCCTTCCGGCGAGATATCGAGCCGTTTATCTTCCGCTCCTAGCATCTTGGCGATATTCGGACCGTGAATGTCGACATCCAGGAGTCCGACTTTCAATCCTTTCTTGGCCAGAGCCAAGGAGAGATTTGCCGAGACTGTGCTTTTTCCCACTCCGCCTTTTCCGCTGAAAACAAGAAGCCTGTTCTTGATTTTGGCCAGGGTTTTTTCGACTTTTTTTTCTTCTTCTTTTATTTTTTCTTCTCTGTCGTGAGAGGTCATCATGACACCTCAGTTTTGTGTTTGGAGAGAGCGGCCTCTACGGTTCCTGAGACACCTGTTATCACTTTGATACCCGCAGCCTGAAGGACTCTCTCAGCATTGGGCCCGCAGTTGCCAGTCAAAATAGCCTTTACATTTTTGCTCGAGATGAGCTGGGCAGATTGGATTCCAGCTCCCTGGGCACCTTCGGTATTCGGGTTCTCGAGAACTTCTAGATCCATGGTTACAGGATCGATGAACAGGAAATAGTTAGCCCTGCCGAACCTTGGGTCGACTTCTGATCCCAGGTCTTTTCCTCTGGATGTGATGCAGATTCTTTTTCCTGCGGCAGGCCGGACTTCTCCTCGGTCTTGATCATAAGGGCCAGGCTCTCCGTGCCTATGCCCGCAGAGATCTTCGCCGGCTTCCAGTTCCTGCTTGATGAATTTTTCGATGACTTCATCGACGGTTCCTTGAATACCGATGATTGTTTCGATGTTTTTTTGAGCAAAGAGGGCTTGGGCTCGAGGCCCCATCCCTCCAGCTATGATACAATTCACGCCTTTTTCAGAAAGAAATTGGGGAAGAAACCCGGGTTGGTGACCAGGGTTGGGCATTTCTTCCCGGCTTAACATCTGCCCCTCTTTGATCTCGATGACTGTGTAGGTTGAACAGCGTCCAAAATGGGCAGAAACGTATCCTTGATCTGTAGAGATCGCAACTTTCATCTTCAGCTCCTTTGTATTGAATAGCTATTATTTACTTTTTTTCTCAATTTCTTCAATTCTTTTGGTGATTTTCTCCATTTGCTGGCGGAGCAAATCCGCTTGTTTTTTAAGATACTGGAGTTCTTCTTCGGGAGTTGCCTGAGGAATATTCGGACCTGGCGGCATTGTTCCCGGGACATCAGGCGGAAAGCCAGATCCCATACCGAAACCCATTCCTCGGCCCATGCCACGACCCATGCCGCGCCCCATACCACGACCCATGCCGCGGCCCATGCCACTTCCTCTTCCAAAGCCTGGCCCCATAGGCGGATTTCCGTAATTGGCCATACCGGAATGAGGGGGGACATTGGGCTCAGCCGCTTGTTGGAGTTTGCCTGATTTATACATCTGGACAGCTTCTTGGACGCTTCCTGTGAGCCCGACGAGAACTTCCACTCCTGCTGCCTGCAGGGTGCGGAAAGCGTTAGGCCCACAGCTTCCGGTGAGCAAGACGTTCGCGCCTTTATCGGCCACAAGCTGTGCGGATTGAATACCAGCGCCGGAAGCAGAGGAAACATTGGGGTTTTCCACGGCTTCAAACTGCATCGTTTCTGAATCAACGAACAGAAAATAGGCGCATCTTCCGAATCTGGGATCAACCGGGCTGGAAAGTTCTGGGCTTGAAGCAGTAACAACTATTTTCATTCTTTTTCTCCTTCCAGTTCCCTGATTCTCTCCTCTAAAGCTGAAAGTTCATCCTCGACCAATTCAGCTTCTGCTTTGAGGAAATTGAGTTCCTCTTCCGGAGTCAGTTCCGCAGCTCCCCAGGGATCAAAGGGTGTCGGGAATCCAGGGTAGGGAAATCCGGATGTAGGAGAGAAAGGGATCTGTCCTGTCTGCCAGGCATAGTTCATCTGAGGAGTCGGCCAGGCGCCGTACATCAGGTATTGAGCGGCGGGGCCCAGGCCTGATGCACTTCTTCCTATCCATCCCGGAGAGAACCCGAACCGCATCCAACCTGGCAGGCCGGTGAGATGATACATCCATCTGTATCTGTTCCTCATTTTTTCTCCTTTTCTTCTTTTTTTATCTCCTCCAGTCTCTTTTTGATCTGGGAAAGCTGATCTTCAAGCATTTCGGCCTGGTCCTTGAGCATGGCTTCCTCCTCCTCTTTGGTCAAAGGATGGAAAGGAGACCAATACGGCGCTGGGTACCAGGGAGGCCAGCATTTCATCCAGTAGGCTATCTGAGGCCAGGCATACCATCCTGCTCGACCCATTCCAAAAGGCATTTCCTTCACCTCCTTTCTTAAGATTCAGAGCGTTTATTTCTTTTTCTTTGAGCCCTGGGGAATATCCGGTCCGGAATATTCTGGGTAATAACCCATACCGTAGGGATACCCGTAGCTCGGAGGAAAAGGATATCCGGATGGAGTTCCATAAGGATCGCCGTAGGGCATCATCGGAGGATAGGGATAACCCCAGAAAGAGCCGAATCCGGCTCGCCGCCAGCCACGGCCTCTTCCGAAACCCATGCCTCTGCCAAATCCCCGGCCAAACCCGAAGCCCCGGCCGAAACCGCGACCAAAGCCGAAGCCCGGGCCTCCAAACATGTATCCCGGACCGGGATTTCCTCCGCAGAAGCCCATGCCGCGTCCGGTCATTGGTCCGTATCCGAGTGGGCCTGTTCTATCTCCTCCTGGCATCTTATTCACCTCCTTTCTTGAAATGAAGAATTTATTTGCATTTATCACAAAGACCGTAAAACTCGATATTATGTCCCAGCACGTTGAAATTGTGCTTGCTGGCCAGACTTTCCTCTATTTTTTTTATAAATTCCAGTTCTTCCTCTACGAAATCACTGTAGTCGATGATCTTTCCGCATTGTATACAGGTGAGGTGATGGTGGTGTTCTTTTTTCTCTTCTGACTTGAATTCGTACATGTTCTGGCCATCGCCGGATGTGAACCTGTTGATAAGTCCTGCCCGGACCAGAAGGTCCAAAGTCCGGTATATGGTTGTTAGGCCAATTCCCGGGTACATCCGGTAGAGTGAAGCGTATATTTCCTTGGCACTCATGTGTTTTGATGAGCGGCTCATCAAGAGATTGAGGATCGCTTCCCGGGGAACAGTCCATCGGGTGACGTGCGCCTGAAATCTGTGCCGCCATTTATGAGGGCCTGGCATCAAAACCTCTCTTAATGATAATGATAACCATTTTCATTAATAATATAACTCATTCATTTTTTTTGTCAAGTGGAAATTTAAGGAAACAGGATGTGGTTGTTGTCATTTCATGTAAATATTTAGATTGCATGAAGATAGATTCTTTTCAAGATCAGATCAAAAAAATGATTGACTGGATCCTGGCCTCACGATGAAGAGATTGTCTTCTCGATAAAGTTGGGATATACTTCTGATGAAGAAAGCGATTGAGAAAGGTAAGACCATGGCTCGAATGACCGAGAAGGAAGCCAAGGCAGGATTGAAGGAGAAGCTGCCGCCTATAGAGACTTTTCCCAATCAGTTCCCTGATTACGAGATCAAAGTTGACTATCCCGAATTCACTTCTGTCTGTCCCAAAACCGGGCTGCCCGATTTCGGGACGATCGTAATCCGTTATATCCCGAAGAAGCATTGCCTGGAGCTCAAATCCTTAAAAATGTACCTGCTCGCCTACCGAGACCTGGGAATTTTTTATGAGAACGCGGTCAACCGTATTTTGGATGATATCGTTCAGGCCTGTCAGCCCGCGACAGCGGTGGTGACAGGTGAATTCAATCCAAGAGGGGGTTTGAAGTCTGTCGTCGAAGCACGCTATCCCCGCTCCAGAAAAAGCTCAGATTAAAATCCTCTTTTCCTCACAGCCTTCTCCTCTACCCTCCGTCCCAGAATCATATTTATCTTTTCTTAGACTGGTTTATTCCTTATAATTCTTTGTTTAAATGGAAGAACACAAGAAGTTTGGCGCCATAGACCTGTTGATGATACTGGCAGTGTTGATCTGGGCGGTCAATTTCACGGTCATCAAGATCGCTCTGCGGGAGTTCTCTCCTCTGGGATTCAACGGGCTCAGGTTGGCTTTTTCGGCTTTGATCTTGATCATTGTCCTGGCGATCAGTGGGGAAGGCCTTCATCTCAGAAGAGAGGATATCTGGGGAGCACTGGGGCTGGGAATAATCGGGCATACGACTTACCAGTTGCTTTTCATCCACGGCCTGAACTGGACAAAGGTGTCCAACACCTCCATCATCATGGCCATGACACCTATCCTCATCGCTCTTCTCAGCACTGTGTTGAAACACGAGAGGATTCATTGGGCAGGGTGGTTGGGAATTTTGATGTCTTTAGTCGGATTCTATCTTGTTATCACAAAGCAGGGAGATACCTTACAGTTGACCTGGGAAAGT
>Ga0224501_10002892_pt1 | contig 13521 bp, 9 predicted proteins | sample SF_Oct11_sed_USG_4_FD_169105 | JGI IMG/M metagenome (GOLD analysis project Ga0224501, IMG submission 169105) | Sediment microbial communities from San Francisco Bay, California, United States - SF_Oct11_sed_USGS_8_1 | ecosystem: Environmental > Aquatic > Marine > Sediment | place: USA...
GATTTGGCTTGACTCGTTGTTGGTAAGCATGAAATCCTATCACGATGGCTTCAAAAGGTATCGTAGTATAATGTCTACTGAGGAACTTCAGACCGATTAAATCATGGAAATCATAAAACAATGTGAAAATGCGGGATGGAAATCTGTTTTGATTAAGGATCGACACATGCAGCACCAGACATTTTCCATTGTTCCCTTTCTCATCTAGGGACTTTGTTGGCTATCATAAACTGAGCAATAGTCATCAAACGGTGCTACAACAGTCTACTCACACAAGACCCGTAACCGAGCTGAGTCAATAGCTGTGTCCTGATGATCATTGTGAGAAGCGTGGCATGTAATGGTTTTCTTGTCATCTGTCCTGTTCACCGTAATTGAGATATTTGACTGACTAATGAAGCCAGGACCATCCTCTGTGAACTGAAATAAAGGTTACGCGTTTATTTTCTTATGTCATACAATTGGTCCTAATGGCGATCGACTGGCAACCAGGAGAGCACCATGGCAAGACTGCTGGTTGAGCCAATAGGGCGTCCAAGAAAGGCCAGTCATTCTGAGAAAGATTGGAAAATGAATGATTTAGACCGCCTTACTATTGTTTCTGTATTTGGCAGAGATTTTCCATCGTAGAACCATGTGATGTTTGCTTTGGGGTTGCTTCTGGTGCTGAGACAAGATAGAGTCACTGTATCGCCAGCTCTAATATTTTGGTGACCAGTGATCTCAACCTTGCTGGGCGGATCTACAAGAATAAATTATTGATTACTCTACATGAGCGCCTCAATTCCTCCCCCCCCCCCCGAACGCGGACGAAATCTCCCTGCTAGCCAGATCGAATACACCACGATCCCCAGCGTGTCCAAGCACAGGGAATATAAACAGGAAACCTTTCTATCTCTATGGACCACTTGGAGTTTCTGATGCTTGTTTTTGACCATTAGGAACTAGGAATTCTGCTGGGGAGGAGGCACAGTCACAGTTGGAGCCCAGTATGACTACTACTTGAACCCTAGACCTTTCAATGTTGAACCAAACAGCGGCGATGATTCTACTAGTAAAATGAGATATTCATGGGAGACTTCGTACACCTGTAGGCGTTAATGCCCAGATACAAATTATCTTTGAGCTCAGTACGACGCAATAATTTGTCGTTTGGGTTGCTGAACTGAATCAGAATAATTGTCAAATTCCATTGGGGTTGATAAAGGCAACCATATGCTGCCATTACAAAATCTAGTCAGCGGAATTAAATCATCAGTACGGAATGTTCCTGTGCCCTAAGGTCACAATTACATGACCTATCAGTTATTTATATGACAGGAACAAGATTATAGCTGCAACTGATGGACTGCCAACTAGCAAGCAGCCTTAGAGTTTAAAAATGCAAATCCCTAGGTTAGTATCCAAAACATACAGTTATCATCTATCCATAAAAATAAAAATTCTATGATCAAAAGTTACTGTTACAGAAAGCCTTTGAGGTTTGATGCAGTAACCTCAGATCATAAAGGACATGAAAGGCAAAATGGAAGCATTCCTGTCTCTGTCTCGCAGAACAGAACTGGGCTGAATAATTGCCACAGTAGCTGTAATGTAAACCACAGTGGCGAACAGAAACTTTATGAGCCAATCAATTTGTGAAGGATCTAGAATTACCTTCTTGTTTATGCTTCAAATGGGTCATTTTCAGTGGACCTGTCAAGTCACTTGGTTGTCCAGTAGCCTAGACCAAGTTTTGTACTAGGTAATGAACTAGTAAACTAGTATTAGCGAGTACTTACATTTGACTTGGAATCGAACTTGGGCAGATTGTGGTGTAGTTTGAGCAGGGTTGCTAGATTCGCAGCGATATACCGCGCCATTATCTGATTCGCTGATAGTGAATGTGAGAATGCTTTCAACTCTTTTTTCCTCCAAATTAGTTTGATAAGAAAGTTGGTGTGTCTCATCATTTCTATACCAAACTAAGGTTGGAAAGGGATTTCCACCACTGGCTTGACAAGTCAAATCCACTACATCTCCCAGAATCGGACTTTCCGAAAAACCAGTTATGATTGGTGCAGTAGGAGGATCTAAAAGGATTGAATAAAGTTGATGACAAACTGGTAAAACAGCACTGTCAACAAAGACTCTGCAAAACCAACTGAAGGACATTGTTTACAGAATCGCTGACCACAGAATAACCAATAAGCATGTGCTGTCAACCAGAATGTTACATTCAAGATAGCGGCACCACTCATTCAGGCGCAGACAGGGGCAAACCGCCTATTGAGAAGACATCAGCTGCCCGTATCTGTGGCCAGTCACGTCAAGAGAATGTCCATTTTGTTTTGACCTATCCAAACATATTTGACTTTAGTAGACTAATTACACTCCATAGACACAGCTCTTATTTTAAATGAGGTTTACAAAACTGCTACTTGTGATCAAATCAAGTTTGATTTAGTCCAAAACCTACCAGTCTACAAAGCTTCTTGCTATTGTGTTAGTTATATTGGGGACCCAAGGTAGCTCATTCAGTAAAAGAGCGGAATTAGAGTCTAAAAGTTTGAGTTCACTTTCCACTACAAGCAGAGTTTATCCCCGGTTCCTCGGTATGCCACTTTAGCATGGCGTTCACTCCGATTCGCTAGTCTAACTCAGGATCACCACTGTATAAAGTTGGGTGTACTGGATGGGGATCAAGATCAGTCCCTTCTAGTCAAAGAATAGCCCGTCTTGTTGGGTGATGCATGAAATAGGTGGTACCCTCAGTTAACAGACCTCCAACTTCCCAGGACAACTTACATTGTACACTGAGACTGAATGATTGATTGAGAGGTTTGGCTAAGATTCCTGGTAGATTGAGCGCCTCTATATCAGCTCGGCACATGTATGGTACTGCATTCAGCTCTTTACGAGGCTGTGACAGAGTGAGCGTACTGGTAGTCGTGTCCTTCCCATCGGAATCTGTGACCGTTATGGACTCTGAGATGCCCTCCGTCATCAACTCTCCTGCTTTATACCTGTAGCAAAAGATCGTGATCAGTTTAAAACGCGGCAAAGCGGTGAAAGGTTTCAGGGAAATGCCATCGCAGATAATCAGGAGAACTTGGTATTGTCTGCCCTTGAAACTAAGATGACCTAGATGAAACCAGAACTCCATGACCATAAATTTATCTATGTATGGTGAACAGACTAACTACTGCTGACAGATGGCCAGCTGGCTGGTTGAAATGTCCAGGACAGGAATAGTGAGAAGTGATGTATAATTGACAGCTGTGTCAAGCAGGAGGCAAAACATGCCAAAGAGCCGGAACTGAAGGCAAGACATTTACCCATTGTCATAGAGCTATTTTCCTTGGAGCCTTCTAAGTCGCAGTCTAAGGGTTTCTGAAGCGCATCTTGCCGGAGGGACAGGGGTAAATCATACCATTTACTTACCACTTCACTCCAACAGCAGGCTTGGCAGGACCAACAGAGCATTCTATTTTCGCCTCAATACTATTGTAGGGAATCGTCACTACTGTCAGTGGATTGTTTGGTTCATTTGAAGCAGGCGCTACCCCAGTCACAGAGATGGCTTGAGGTTCAACTGTAATGTGAGTTACACGTAATAACTTATGATTTCAGAACTGGTAGCCATGGGTTAGTGATTGGAATAGATGACTTGGGTACAGTGAATCCTGGGTTCAAATCCTAGGAAAGCCAATAGAGGTGACATCAGAGCTCCAACGAAATTTCCTTGCTAACCAGGAAGCATACTCCATGACCTCCACAAGGAAGAATAATGTCAAAGACTGGTATGTATTGTATTCAACAAGCACAAATGGTGCAGTGCTATCCTTTACATTGAAGCATTAATAACCCACTGTATGGAAACCTACAAAAAACACTCTTTTCCTAGAATGTGTAACTCACCATACACTGTTACTTGAACTGAACCATACTCTTCGTTGTTTTCTGTAGTTCTTTGAACAATACACTGGAATGAGCCATCATCATTTGGCTCAACTCTCTGTATTATCAGTCTCCGATTGTTTCCCACAGTCTCATAACTATATCTATTATGAGGCCCAGATCGCGAAGTCCCAAAGCCTTGTCCATCAGGTATACCTGAGAAAACAACACATCTTCATCAAATTACACTGATTAAAACCACTCCTGCAATGAGGATCTGCTGGTCTTCCTTTTCGAGTTGAGGAAGGCCACGCCAGGTTACAGAGTTATCCTCTAGTAGGTAACTATCAGCACCCTGCCAGTATTTGAAGCCTCAAGTACACTGCTTTTAAGTCCCTAGCAGCTATGGTTTCTAGCTATTAGAAAATAAACTTTTGGATTAGATGGTAGCTGACTGTGGTTTGCCTTCACTGGGATGGACAAAGGACCACCGAGGCAGCAACAGCAACCCATTTCGCACTACCCTGTTTCAAGCCCTAGTAGTGTGCAAGGCTTCATAATAATAGGCGCTTGAGTTCATTTGTGTATATCCAGCCATTTTGGTACCAAAGTTTACGTTTGATTTGGTGGATACAACAAAAGCCATTGGAAATCATTACACAGGGAGTAGCCCATGACACTCTGGATCAATGAGAAGCTGAAATGGATGAGCTAGAAAAGGATATTACTCAGACTGGATAATGGGTCGCCAATAACTTCCGTCTTTGTTCCTGCTTTTCAATCTATATGCAAACATAATTTAGAAGTGTAGCCCGACACCATGCCATCATCGGATAGCAACCAATCCACACTGATACAGAAACAGTACCCTCACATATCAATAGATTACAAACAGATATACAGAAAATTGTCTTGTTCAATGTTGACAAGAAACAATGAGGCACGTGTCGGTGTGTCGGTTAGTACGAAAGCTGTTTAGTATTAGCTATGGAGAACACAAAGAAAGAAGTCAATGCACCTGCAGTTGCTCGCACGGTTCCCTGTACAGTTTTCTTAATCTCATTCCTTATTTTGTCACCTAATTCTGGTTTCGTATTCTGATCAGCGTCAGTGGGATGCAAAACTATAGCAGCCTTTCTGCTTGCACCTGTGTGCCCCATAGAGATGAACGATTCTATGGGTGGGTGTCGTGATCCGAAAGTCACGAAAGTGAAACGGCAAGCTATTACCAAAACTGGGAATAAAACCAAGTTGAGAAATCAGTTAGCGCTACTACCCAAGAAGTTACAGTGACAAGTAGAGCTAATCAACGGCCCAGTTCAGATATAAACAACAGCCACCCCTTGAGACTAATCAGTTTGTTCAGAAGGAGGATTTAGCTGTTAATTGATCACCTATAATGTGAAAGTATCTTTACACTGTGACAGCCTGCCCATGTATTGCCATTGTATTCTAAGCAGGTCTTACAAGTGATTATTACCCTAATCCTAAACCATAAAATTGCTCAGGATTACTGAGTCGAACTGGAGCCGGGTTTCTAACCTATACAAACCATAAATAACTGGCAGAGGCACATTTTTGCTGGTTCAACATAACGTCAGAATGATGACTAGATCACAATTGGGCAGCAGTTTTGAGGTTAGTGGGATCAGTGATTGTTTGGATTAATGGGAGTGTGGTTTTGGTTTGGTATGGAATGCTGAATCAGAGGTAAAGCAATCCACCTCCTATAATAGTGAGTAGTTGCAGAAAACACAATTAGGTCGCCTGGCAGAATCAAGCGCCTAGCTTCTACTATTAAAATTGTGTAGTGTTCTTTCAGAACTGAAAGAACAACTGTGACAATAAACGCCTTTCAAAGACGGCTCTGTCAAATCAAGCAATGGCAACTATGTTTGTGTATTTAGGCACTACAGAATTACTTTTCTAAATTCAGGAAGCCTAGACAATGGGAATTACAATGATTCTGCGGCAGGTATAAATACTATTCGCTGGGATGGTTATACAATTACCCATATAGAACCATCAACAATACCAGTTTTTAAGTGCAAATGCTGTGTGATCAGTTGGTTTTTAAACCCACCCCCCCATCTTTTAACATTTTAACAGCCGAGACCGAAAAATAGTCACTATGAGTGATGAAAGGTGGTTTTTCTTGGTTTTTACTGTAGTAAACACACATCCCGTTCCCTACAGAACTCAGGGAGGCCAAGTGTTGAAAGAAGCCACAAGCATTTCTTGGAGTGAACGGAATGAACTTGCATCTAATTGTTCAGTAAAATAAAAGACAATGCACCCAGGAGACAAACATCAGCAACTGGCAAGGTGGAATGACAGATGGCTGTAAGCAGTTGTAGTTAGTCAAACAATCGGGACAGGAAGCCAAAGAGTAGCCAGTCAAATTACCACCTGTTAGATGAGAAAAGCGAATCAAAAAGTTCTGGAGGTTTCTAACAACGAACCAGCTATAAACAGAAACTTCCAGGTGCTTTGGCCCTTAGTTTTCCATAATATGGTTACAATATATATATATATATATATACATCAGTTAGTTTCAGGCATCTGAATTTCCACTCAAACGACAGGACACTAACACCATTCCGCTCCTTTAGGCTTGGAAGGGCATAGCAAAAGTCGTAAGTAGTTTATATATACATGTAGTATGTATAGTCTAGGAGAGTACAGAATTGAATTAGTCATCTCATTATAGAGAGTGCTGCCATGAAGGCCACTCTACCGCCTCAATTAGCTTCAAGAGTTGTACACTTGGAAATAGTTATAAGGCTCAGTCACCTACACTACAGCATCAGTATGTATCTCCATGATAGAACATCTGAAGTGGTGGCTTAGTGCATAACGCACCGACACCTACAGCATCAGTATCTCCATGATAGAACATCGAGCCGAAGTGATGGATCAGTGCATAACCTACCGAGCTCCTGGTTTTATACCTCGCTTCAGCTACATCAGTTTTTGGATGAGTCATTAAAAAGGGAGGTTTACCAAAAAATAAACTTTTCCCATGAGGCAAGAGGGTACAAGCAGAAACTATCCCAATGACATACCTTGAAGAACGCCGAATCAACGACTCAGTACGCCAATTTCTGCATACTTTAAACACCGGTCAGGATACGAAAGACCGAAATCATCGCTTTTCACCAAGTCACATAACCAGTGAACATAAAGCTATATTCCATATAGAAATTAACTCGCCACCAATAAGTCCGAAGGCGAGCACTTCGTTTCTGGGAACTGGGAAAACAGTCACCAGTCAGCAAATACTTGATCGAAAGGAGAATAGCTTTCTCCTAGAATTTGACACTCAAACCCACTTTGAGTGAACTGAACTTACCTGAATAAATAACTCCACGAGGATCGGACCAGTATACTGTGGGATTATCCAGTCCAGTAACGGTGCAGTTTAAGATAAGAGTTCTGTCCGTGAGTGTCACAGTCTTTGTGTCTGTAGTTACTGTCGCTGATGCGACTCCGAGGATAAACGCTAGGAGGAAAGTACTCCTGATTGCCATACCGTCGGCAGCGTGTGCGGATATCACGCTCTACGCGCTACTGAAACATTATCTGGAATACCCACCTGAAGCTATAGAGTACACATGGCTGACCCCTGGTAGAATGATTGACCCCGTCTCTAATTGGCCGGTCGCACTCTGTATATACATTTTGAATTCGGCTAATAATAATAGTCTATTCCCCTAATCAATAGATTAGCAAAGATGAAAGGGTTTGATGGACAAGGATCACAAAAAAGGAGGCCTGGTTGGGTTTATAAAGTCATAATTGCAATGTACGCATATGGCTTTGTCGTCTGGTCGCAGTAGTGTGCGAAGATTATTTTGCACAAAAGTTAGCTAAATCTTATCTCACAGATGATCTGTGACAAGATTGAGGCTTCACAATAAATTTACTAGAGGGCATTATTACACTATTAGATTAGAACAATAAGTTAAACCTGAAGCTCATATTATATTCGTACATATTGCATCCTATTGGTAGCAAGCAATATGATTTCTTCAACAGAGTCATGAGCCGATCTGCTCAAGGTATCAGAAAAGGGCCTTTGAAACTCCCAACGCAACTAAATGCTTCAAGGGACAACCATGTGCTCATTTCTTCGGAACCAATATCTATAACCGGCTTGGAGATAGTCGAGCCTTGGCATTTATGAATTTCTAAGTATTCGTCTCCGGGATAAAAATCAATTGTGGCCATGATTAAATGTAAAAATCAACTGCCTTTAAGCAAATCAAATTTATTTACACGTACACGCATCAACTGCTCCGACTATTTATTGCACAAGTATTGGATTCATTGAGGAACATGAAGATGGTTTAATTACATCCCGACTCAACATAGGACAATCCAATGATACACGGCATCATGAATTAATAGTGAACTTACCTCCAATAGGTTTCATACCATGAATTAATAGTGGACTTACCTCCAATAGGTTTCATATCATGAATTAATAGTGGACTTACCTCCAATAGGTTTCATTTCGTGAACTTTGGCTGAAGAGGCGGCTTAGCCGATAGCACACTGAGCTTATAATCTAGTGTCCCAGGCTCGATTCTCAGTTTTGGCAACACCTTGTTTTCACTTTGTGTTTCACCATCGTCGAACTAGGATAAAAAACTTTCATCATGGGGCACGCGGGTGCAAGCAAAAGAACTCTGGAAATGCTGAGTTGAAAATTAGGCAAACCTCTGCTTACCACTGACACGGGTCAAGATACGAAAGAAAGAATATCGTTTAGACATGTATTTTGTAGCTCTTCTCTCTAGTTTCTACAGGTGAAGGCGAGATGCCGATGACTCGTTATTATGGCCATTACATATATTCAGTTTGTTGTAGTGAGTCTACATAAAATAAGCACAAACAAATGCTTAGCTGTAACAGTAGGCTCTTGATATCACTCAAGGAGGTATCAAGACAATGGAGTTCTTGTACCAGCCGCCAGTGCAAATCTATGAACCTGTTCAATTCACTTCATCAAGTAATTTAAATTTATATCTTATAGCGATTATTTCAGTTAGAGGTTTCTTATAACTGGATTGCATTAAAATCAGGATGGGCTTAGCATGAGACTAGGGCAGTTGACATGGGGTGTTACGTAGAAGGGGTATTAGCTAACAGCTGCTCGGCTTCTATGACATTTTCATCAATAATTTAAGACCTCCTTTCCTTTACCACAGACCTTAGTCCAACCAGCACAAAGAAAACATTGCAGCAGGTACACTTTAATGACTGACACAGCAATTTAAAAGTTGGTGCATAGTTTGGGTCACTAGATTTGTAAGGTAGCTTTCTCTATTACATGTGCAGATTCTTTACTGTACTAGGTTATATACCTTCCACACCCAGAAATTCGACTGGAAACTGGTATAGTAACCTTGATCCGCTATGATTGTGACCCTTCGGTAAAACAAGGTGAGCAAAATCAGTGGCCAAACCATGGAACAAGATGGAATGGCCACTGCGGCTGGGGCCGATGAGCAAGCGTGATGCCAGGCGGGCGGAGCCAGCGCCGTCTTGATATGGTTATAAAAGCGTATAGGGGTATAGGTTCCCATTACAACTGATTTGAAACAAATCCGTTTTTGAAGATCTCTAACATCCAGAAATGACCCTTTAGGCATAGAAGTCTACATACCAAATTAAAGCTAAACAATTCAGTTTTATGGTGAAAAAAAATCAGTTTTTGAATATCTAGCTTTTCCTTTGCTCAAAACCCCACTGAATGTGCATTGGTATAAGGCACCTAATGCTCGTTGTTACCATAAATAATAGCGGTTTTCCTCTATTATGTTCTGGATACAATTGAAACGGCTACTGGCAACAGCTACCTTTCCGCCCGATATACGTAATGGAAATATGCGTGTCATGTGACCAAAAGGATTTCCCAGACGACTCCTAACCGTTAGCAAAACCGCCGGTTACAGGTCTCATTACTGCTTTCTTGTCCGGTGTGATTTAAAACACATTACAAAAGTGAGTTTGTAAATCGAGTTTCCTAATGAGTGCTTTGGGTACTAGCGCTGTGCCACGCTCAACTGAGTTCGCACTTGGCCTATACCGAAAGCAGAAGTCTTCCCACCACTTGACAAAGTAGTGCATGCGGCATCAGGTCTCAGCGGGGCGACTGCCATTTGTGCGTTGGAATTTGACACCAATTTTCAGAGGCATACAAGCGGCAACTGGAACACAACCGCTCGTGTAAACACCCCTGTGGCGTCGCTGTGTGTGCCGCTTGCTGGTGCTGCGGTGTTACTGTCATGTGGACTCACCGTAATGTTGCAAAGATGTAAATTAAGCAACGACTGTAATAAAAAATTATTCAATATAAAAATTGAGTATTAGCAGTCAAATTCAACCTGAAACTATACTATGACATCTTCTTGAATGTCCATTCCTATAAGTTTCTAACATTCTGTCTCAACAAGATCAAAAAGTTCTTGGGTTGTGGTATGAAAGCCCATTTCACTACTGGGAAGGTTTTGCCAAAAAACACGTTAATCTTTTGACTCGGTGTCACTAGAATATAGGCTAATGCCTTACTTGGTGTTCATTCTAACACATCCTTATTTGGCTAGATTAGATAAAAAACCATACCACGAGTCTCAGCCATAAAAAGTTGGTTAAAATACTGGTTTTAGAAAAGCATGGCATAACCCATTCACTACTACTTGTGGGAACTATGAGCATTGGGTGCCTTGTGCCAATGCACCCAGACTATTTCACTCGGTGGGGTTTTGAGCAAAGGAAAAGCTAGATATTCAAAAACTGATTCTTTCATCTTAAACCTGAGTTGTTAAGCTCCAATTTGGTATATAAACGTCAGTGCCCAAAGGGTCATTTGTGGATGTTAGAGACCTTCATAAGCGAAACTGTTTCCTTATGTTGTCATGGGAGCCGATACCTATATCAAGATGGCACTGGCCCCGCCCAACTAGATTCTTTCGGCTGGCAAAAGTGGTCATTCCATCTTGTTTCGCGGGCCAATTCATTGAGTTTTAAATGGTTTCCCTCCTCTGCCCCCTAGCCAAATTTTTTTTAAAGTACACAACGGTGCTTGCTGTCTAAGCTGTGTAGTTTTGGTCAGTTCAGGAGTTGCAATGGCCACAAGACGCTGCAGAACTCCAGTATGGTAATCAGCAAAGGAAAGGATGACTCTATATGAGTGTGTCCTTGTCAAAGAGAGATGAGGATCTGAAATCCTATCGCAGGATATCCACCAAGGCATTGGAGACGCATTGGGAGAACTGGTTCTGTTAGTGTTGATGAAACAATTATTTCAGAAACGATCTATGCAGAAGATTCGATACAATTATTTCCTACCATCTGGTAAATATAATGCGCGTAGTGTATATCACAGTCTTGGATAAAAGACTGTCGGACTGACAATGAAATATTTAACTGGTAAATAATGCTCGCACATGTCGCCAGCTATTCTCAGATTGTTATTGGTTATTTATTTTTCATGAACCAGGACCGCAGGCAGCGTAAGGGTTTGCTATATATAAATGATTAAAGTACTATTCTAATCAAGTAATAGAAGACCTAGTACTGTATATCCCAAAACTAGTGACATAAACTGGCCAATGATGGCGCCAGTAGAAATCTATGAGTTGTGTCGCCGGTTGAAGGCTAGTTAAATAGGAACATTCCATATAGGTCATTTCACACCTCAAATCAGTCGGTGATCGATAGCAGTGATGGACAATAACGGCACGGTTTACGAGCATTTATCAATTAGTTGGGTTATAATAAAAGCAGTAAGCTCTATATAGCCATATGTCAATAAGGAGTGAATGGTACATGACATCTCTGTGTACACACTTTCAATGTGCAACCCAAAAGGTCTGAGTCAGTCATTGGGCTTCTATTAGCAGGCATAACAATTTTCTAATGATTCTGTAACAAACATATAATTGATCTTGTGAAGATGGACTGAATGAAACTCAGTGATGGATGCATAACCATCGAATCAGTGAGTGTCAGAAAGTAACATCCAGTGCATTTAAGTTAATCAAATTCATGACAGTCGAAATTACTAGTCAGTCCTGCGTTTACTCATACCAACTCGCCTAACAATGGAGCAGGTGTTGCCTGTTAGACAATTTTAGCTAATTTCTTGCTGTTTTTCGTCTGGTTTAAAATTAAATGTCATTCACGTGATATACAGTTGAACAGTATTTGGCTTTATTGGTACTTAATCATGATTCACAAAGCCTAGTCTCAATATCTTTACATGTATTCATAAAAACTGTGTATCCAATGTACCGCAGGCAATATGGTCTATCACCTAGGTGATAACAATTCAGGTGCTTTTCAGGCCAACGTGGTTTATCAAATGATAAGCCCAATGCATTTGACTTTGCTAATCCATAGAGTTATTCTCCCCTATGGTTCATATATCCAATCCGAAGTGTGTCATGCCGCTTGGGGCTTGTTGTGCCGCCATGTACGTCTACTTTTTACTACTGCTTGGCTTGAGCTCATCGAAACAGTCTCTCAGATAGATAGCTGGCTTCATCTTGGTCGCATCATAGGCCTCGTGCCCCTGACATGACAGAATACAAAGATAACACGCACACACTTGACTAAGTGACACCGTTGAAGTTAAACACCGTTGAAGTTAAACACCGAAACACAAAACATCATTACTTCTCCTATTTAGACAACTCTTAGTATAGTAGCGACAAGATCTGTTCAGGGTCAGCTGAAAACGTCAGATTCTACGCAAATAACTACGCATTATAGCCGCAAAGCCTTGCTATCAACCCAAACCATTCTTATCGAATCAGATCCGGTTAAGTTTTTCGTAAGCATTTTGCGAGTTAGGATGTCTTTTAAAATTTCAGGAGTGCATACCATAGACACATACACATAAAGTAATACGCAATCTATGTCTATGGTGTAGACAACCCATTGAGTTACTGTATCATCCCCGAAACCGACAGTAAAGTTTCCAAATAGGCCTTTGAGTGGCGACAGTCAGCTTGAATGCTATCATCAACCTCTATGGACAAAGCTTCATGTATGAAACATAACAACAACAACAATAATAATAACAATAATAATAATAATAATAGTAATAATAATAACAATAGGCACCCACGCATCACTGAGTATGGGTGTTATCTGGCAAACCAAATAACAGCTGGGAACGTGGGGAGTTTAAAGTGTAAGTTAGCTTGCCCGGGCCAACTCACACTCTACTAGGGCATTCGCTAATTTAGTGTGAAGCGTGAGCTACAGGACTGAATGGTCCTGGGAGGTTTGAGATCAGTCAACCTAAGTCATTTGTTTACACGTCGTCACCTGCTGAAATTCGGCTGCTGTTAACGAGAAGGGAGAGGTGGATCTTTAACAACCGTGGAGTGATCATGGGCCTAATTATCTACCTGTTGGGACCTCCATTATTTTTTACCGTGGTGTTTCGAAACCATGTTAGCAATTTAGTGAGGGTTTGCTAAAGACCCATATCAGAAAAACACCCCGCCGGCAATGAGGCTCGAACCTAGGATCTATAGATTGCAACTCCGGGCCTTTTACCAACTGAGTTATCCTGGCCCTCTGATGTATGAAACATACATTGAGAAAAATATTATAGCCAGCATC
>Ga0224501_10002893_pt1 | contig 13521 bp, 13 predicted proteins | sample SF_Oct11_sed_USG_4_FD_169105 | JGI IMG/M metagenome (GOLD analysis project Ga0224501, IMG submission 169105) | Sediment microbial communities from San Francisco Bay, California, United States - SF_Oct11_sed_USGS_8_1 | ecosystem: Environmental > Aquatic > Marine > Sediment | place: USA...
TCGCGATCTTATCAACGACTTCCTTGGGAATAAAGTCTTTAACCCGCTCTTTAACGCTTGAAGGAACCCAGACGATCCTGTTCCAACCGTCATCGACTTGGAGGAACTTAGGCGACCTCATATATTCAACGGATATACCATGGAACCCGTCCACCTGTCTTCCTCCAGCGGTCGAGTCCGCTAGGGTTGAGAATGGTAGCCCATTAACTGTCTTGTCCTTGAAGTCACGCTGAACGATTCCTAAGCCATCAACTTCCGGTATGTAGAAAGCTACACCTTCGAAGCAGCCGCAAGACGTGTGAGGGTAGCCAAACGCGGTGTATAACCAAACTCTAGTAACTTCTCCAAGAGACCTCTCCTTAGCTGAGCTATTGACTCCAGTGTACTCCCCTTTAACCGGGTCTATCAGCTCCCCTTTCTTCACGACGAAGATTGGACCTTTGGGGTCTACACTCGCCGCGGCTCTTCCGTCGAACCAGCTTATGGCACCACAATTTGAGTAGCGTTGAGGTGTAATGAAACAGCAGTGGGTTGGGGCGAAGGATTGACACAACGAACAGCCGTAGAATTCTTCTACGTCTTCATCTTTAAGACCGCGGGCCCTCGCATCCCTCGCATCGTAGACCTTCCTAGCCTCCTCATACATTTTCTTGACTCTGTTTGGATCCGTGATGAACGTGATCTGAATCTTCTCTATTATAGGCAACTCGCTCTTGTAGAGCCTCTGGAGAACCTTTCCAATCATCTGAAAGGAGTTCAAACCTTTCCTGAAGGATTTCTTGCTCAACCTCATCTGGATATCGTAGCGCTGGTTTAGATGCATGAACCCCTCAATGAAATTAGTGAAGTCGTGGATACGTCTCTCAAATACGCCTTCAAGTTTCTCCTCAATCTTTTTTCCGGCTACCTCAACAAGTAGGCCAAAGGGATATCTGCCCCCCTCCTTCATTTCGTTAATGTCGAGACCTATGATCGATATCTTTCCATCCTTGATTTCATCCATTCCTCTGGCCCTAACTAATTCAAACTTATGGTCTACCTTAAGTCCGCCAAGCTCAAAATACATATCATTCTTTCTAATTCTCTCTCCCTCATAGACAATGCCGACATCCACAGGGACATCATCAAACATGGACATTCTCACTTCACCTCCAAATCAGACACGATTTTGTTGAGGCTCTTTATCCATTCTTCGATCGAAATGTTTGGGAAAGACCACGTAGCGTTAGGTTGGTAGAACCTCTCCAATGAGATGGTCTTTAACTTTGAAAAGTGTTTGAGAGACGACAAAACGAGCCACTCCATATAATAAGGTATACCTACGATGAGGACTAAATCATATTGCCCCCTTCCATCTAAGCCTTTCCAATCAGGATCCTGAAGTCTATTAGTGATGTCCACGATAGGCATGTGAAAAGCCTTTTTAAAACCTCTTTCCAAGAATTCTTTAATCGTGTGAGCGGTAGCTACCACAGGAATCTTCATAGAACTGGCGATCTGTATCATATAGTCTATTAATTTTTTCTCCTCCATCTCGACCTCAACAGCTTTATGACCAACGATGAGGATGGGGCGCTTTGACCGCTTTATCATCGCCACGACCACTTCCGGCTTCGAGATGACCAAAGCCTTTTTTGGACCGGGAACCTCTGCTGTCTGCCAAGATTTCGCAGTAGCCATACTAGGCCTCCTTTGCTCTAATCAATCGTGGGAGTAGTGTGGGATCTGGGATTTTAGACGTCTTCCATTTCTTTTCTTTTAAAATAGCCTTAATCTCGTCCTTCATCGTGATTGGAATATCCGCTTCCGTCCTGACGAACAGATGGAGGTCGTCAGGCATCTTACCATACAAGCGTTTATGGAGGTCAATATAATGGGTAAGCTTTATCGCCCTTCCCTTCGATGTGTCGTTTGGTCTCATACAAAGCTTAGCTATCCACACCATTGCCTCCTCCTTCGTCTCAGCTGCGTAGAAAAGGTGTTCAGGATTTGGTCCGACGTAGACCTTATCTCCGGTCCGTGCATCATAGACACACCAGTCCTCCTTTCGATCCTTTCTTCCTAGAAGCATACGTCTATATTTAGACCCATGAGGACCAACTATTACTGGAATCCCAAGACGCCAGAACCCGCTGGCGATAGACGCTGCCTTTTGGGACATAGCTCCCCAAGCTACTCCCACGGCACCCACCCTATTATGAATGTAGTCGGCAATCTCCTCATAATTGCCTCGCAAATTTCTCTTAGCGAAGATGCTTGCGATCTTTATCGCTGCCCCGGCTATGTGGGAGTTAGACACGCAAGAGCCCACATTTAATACACCACCCGCATCAAAAGCCCCGTGATATTCTTCATAAATAGTTTTGCCTTCCCCGTTCTTGTGCATCGCCATGGACATCGCGGCGCAACCGCTGGCTGTCACAATGTATCGACGCTTCGCGAACTCCTCAGCCATCTCCACAACCTCAATACCCCCATGAGGATAGTTCGCGCATCCGACAAAGGCTACAACACCTGGGATCTCACCAAAGACTATTGGTGCGCCAACCTCGCGAATCTCTATATCTTGTATAGCGCCTCTACCCGTTCGAATCTTATACTTTTCCTCCTTAAGCCTCTTCTCGGCTGCCTTTATGATGAAGCTGTGCAATGGCAGGTCTTTTGGACAGGCGCTCTCACAACGTGCGCAACCTATGCAGCTTTCGTAGAGATCTGCTAGCCCACTAAAGTTTCCCTTTGCGGCCTCGTTTATCGCCTCAGGGATTAATAGATCATTCGGACAGGCCCTTCTACAATCATTGCATTTAGTACATGTCTTCGAGAGTTCTACAATTTCGTTCACTTCTGGTATTACCCTGATTTTTTTCCTTTTAGGAGCAACCTTAAGGGCGGTCTCGACTGCTACTTCTCCGACTTTTGCTGAATCCAAGATAAGTGCACCTGGAGTTTTACCTTCAACCAAGTCAGCGACGACTTCTTCTGCCTTATCAAGGGTTCTATCTTTTAATCCCAAACAGTTCTTCTCCGAGGCTGCGATGACTGGAATCCCCACTTTCTTTGCCTCGATCAAAACATCTGTCCGAATACATTGCTCGTCGACTACGATTACGTCTGCAATACCGCTCCTTATTGCCCTTAGCTGCCATGATATGGGACCGACGATCTTTGCCTTTGGATTATATCTAGTGATATCCTGAGCAGTACAGCACAAGCCACAGACCTCGACATCGCCAAAAAGCCCATGATCATTCAAGTAATCAACTATGTCAACGGCTGGAGGAACATTATGACCGATTACCATAATGACTGGCTTATCAGTGTCAACTACGCCAAAACCTATATCAGTTAATGGAGCGTCTGGATCAGCCTTCGGAAAACCGTAGCTCGCGATCTGAGCAATGTCAGCCACCTCCATACCAACTTGGTCGATCATGCCGGCATGGAAAACCTTGGACTCGAAGTCGATGTTATCCCCTTCCTGACCCGTGTGCGTTGCCGAGAGAAGTTGTACAATTTGTTCCTCAAGATAATCGAGAACTTCTTCAAGGTCTCCCAGCTTTTTCGGTCGGATACCACAGACCAAACGTGTTACAGGAGCCTCCACCTCAACGCTAACACCTCCCACATCAATCGGCCAATCTCGACCATACTTTTCTATCAAATGCTCAACTAAATGTCTTGCGTGACCAGTGTGGGTTGCGGCTCCTATGCAGCATGCGAGAAGCACTATCCTTGACTGCTGGCCCTTGATATCTAAGCCGCATGCACCACGCTTATCGCCGGTTAAATCGCATTTGCCCATGGTGCATAAGCAGCAGAGATCGCAGAAGGGCATGTAAAGCGGTTTATACCGCTGAAGAAGCTTATGATCCCACTCCCTTAGATCCTTTATAGACGGGAAAGGGGTTGGACCCATCTTCTCCTCCCACTCTTCAATTATCCTGCCAATGGTTATCTCTAAGTCTTTGATTAGACCGATGTCAGTCTTTAACTCCTTAATCTTTAAACTCGTAGTCTTTCCTGTCAATCGAGAAACCTCATCTAGAATATTGTATGACTTTGAAATATAACTAGCGCCAGTACATATATATGTTTTAACGGCGTTAATGATTAAGATAGAGTCATAGCTCGCGCTTGGAAAGAGATTTATAGTCTCATTTACCTTCTTTCTAATGCGTTACGGGTGATGATGGATGTGCGAGTTTGATGTGATTCTTAAGGGAAAGGTCGTATTCAAGGATGTGATTTACGCGAAAGATGAAGGCGGCAAGGTGATAGTCAAGAACATACTTGGAGAGTCACGGGAGTATGAGGACTGTAGGATACAAGAGGTTGACGTTAACATCACACATCTGGTCTTATCAACCATTTAATATTATGGCGGGCGCAAAGGTCTCAAATCGGCAAGTTTTTATGGCATTTTCAAAATACAGTGTACAAATTATAATCGGTTTCGTTGTTTGGAGTCTAGAAAAGCCGCTTGTGGATGAAAGAAATGGTGGAACTTAAGGAACCATTCAACTATTTCCGTAGCTTCTTAAAGCTCCCAAAAGACATAAAGCTTATTCTATTTTCAAACTTGTTCAGCTCTATCCAATATGGACTTTTCGCTGTCATCCAAACACTATATCTGAAAAGCTTGGGTTACAACCCCCCAACGATAGGACTTCTTGTAGGACTGACACCAATGCTCTCGATGTTTTTCCTTATTCCTTCTGGAGTAATAGCGAACCGCTTTGGTAAGAAATGGTTGCTCGTTGTAAGCGGTTTGGCCTATCTGTCTTCATTCATGATATATGCAACTCTCGATGCTTTTCATTTTCTTTTATTAGCATCACTTTTAGGTGGGCTCAGTTGGGGGGTATACGTCGCTCCTTTCCAAGCTATCATAGCCGATAACGTTGAAACTGCTAAGAGAAGTTACGCCTATAGCCTCAGCTCGTTTCTGTTCTCGTTCGGTTTGATCATCGGATCTCTTGTAGCTGGGCTCAAAGAAATACTCGAGTCCACATTTCATTTGCCTCCGATCTTTTCGTATAGGTTAATGTTTTGGTTTCTGGTCGCTATTGGAATAGCGTCTGTAGTACCGTTGATTCCGATAAAAGAGGAATCAAGGGTCGATGCGAAGGCAAAGAGTTACTTCACCATAAAGTCATGGAGGTCAATAGGTAAGTTAACTCTTTTTCAGGGACTTATAGGCTTGGGCTCTGGCTTCTTTGTGGTTCTTCTTCCCCTCTATTTGAATATGAAGTTCTCAGCTTTAGAGGTGGAGATCGGTGTGCTTTTGGCTGTTTCGAACGCGGTTACGGGCATTTCGTACCTAGCGGCGCCTAAGCTTATTGAAATGATGGGTTCAGTGAGATCGATCGTTTTGTCTCAAAGTATCGCAGTATTACTTCTTGTACTGATTCCGTTATCGCCTAGTTTTGAGGTTGCGGCTCTTCTGTATTCGGCGAGAACGATGTTGATGAACTTTGCCTCGCCGATCATCTCAACTTATACGACAGAGTTGGTGGAGAGGAATGAGGTGGCCTTGACGTCCGGCGTCACTGCCACGGCTTGGAACGGCGCCAACGCCGTTAGTACGATGGTGGCTGGACAGATTATGGGAACGAATCTTGATCTTCCACCATATCTCTGTGGTCTGACCTATGCTCTTTCGATTATGCTGTTCTACTTCTTTTTCAAAGGTGACTGACGATCGATCGGGCAGTAGACTCTGATGAAATTAAGAATATATATGTAGAAATGTTTTAATTAGATCGCTTGAGCGTGAGTGACATTGGAAGCGGAGCCTATCAGAAGGATAACTGAGGAGATATTGAGCCAATACAACAGGAGACCAAAAGGCTGGAGTGTGCTAGCCGACCAAAGAGGCAACGTTCTCGTTTTAGGTCCTAGCTCAGGTTACTGGCTGAGACTGATCTGGCTTAATCCCCATGAGTACACAGGTGCAGGGATCAAGGTAGATGACCCCGAAAAAATGCGTAGGATAGTTGAAGGAACGCCCTCTTATGGGCTCAGGCCCCTACCAAGGGGGAGTGTTCAAAAACTACTCAGAACTGTCCAACAAAACGGCAGAGTAGAAGGCAGTCTTGCTGAGAAACTGTTGAGTATACCTCCGGTGTCGACGAGCGAGTTACAAAAGAGGCGGCCAGACGCGATTATGAGTGGTCCCATAATAACCCATAAGGACCTTGGTGCTATATCTGAGGGACAGAGGAGACTTGAGAGAAAGCTGGCCTCAGAAGCGGAGAAGCTTTTCAGGAAGAGGTATCCTCTAAGGTCGGGCATGTACACCTAAATCCGTCAATGCCTAAGATTTTTAGGACAAAGGAAAACTTTGCTTAGAGCCATGACCCTTGCTATGGCCATAACCTTCATGGGGAGCAGAAGGATTCTGGAGTCTCTCTTCATCGCGTGCGAAAGTACTTATATAGAATACCTTTGGAGATTGTAATAAGTTGTGGAGATCCCTATGGAGAGTAAAAAACTACCTCCGGGTCAGCATGAAATCGGCGCTATTCCAAGATGGAACATAGATCATCTAGGTATTATTCCTGAAAATCCAAAGTTTGATCCAGAAAAATGGACATTAACCGTTAACGGGGAAGTTGAAAAACCAGTTGAGTTAACCTGGCGAGATTTTCTTAAACTCCCATCAGTTGAATCCATAAGCAATTTCCATTGCGTCGAGGGATGGAGCGTCAGGGATTGCAGGTGGTATGGGGTCAAATTCAGCACATTGGTTAAGATTGTGGTGCCCTCGAAAGATGCAAAATATGTCCTTTTCAGATGCTCGGATGGTTATACAACACCTTTAGACCTCAAAGACCTCCTTAAAGATAATATACTTTTAGCCTACAAGCTCAACGGTCAATTTCTAGAAGAGCCGCTTGGCGGCCCGGTTAGACTAGTCGTTCCAGACAAATATGCCTATAAAAGCGCCATGTGGATCGAGCGGATAACTTTCACAAATAGAAAGAAACCTGGGTATTGGGAGGAAAGAGGATATAGCGACACCGCTGATGTCTGGAAAAACGATCGGGTTGCAAGAAAAAAGGATTCTCTGTAAAAAGCAAGCGTGCGAGCAAAAATTGTTATAAGGGAGAGACCCCCTTGTCAGTCATGGGAGTTGTGTGATTTGGCTCTTAGACCTGAAGATCTGGCTTCTGCCGTGGATGTAGATTTTAAAGAAGAAAAGGAGTACTGGAATACCTACAAGCTGAGCGATGGGGTAACGCTAAAGATCAAGTTAGTTTTGAGAGGCGTAAAGAGGCTAAAGAAGTTCAACCCCGATGGCTCACCAGTTTACATAATCAACAGCATGAACGTAGTAAGAACTTTAAACGTTCCAGAAAAGCTGAAAGGAAAACCGTTTATGCCTAAAAAACCGCCAACAAGCCAGTATGCATAGCTATGGGTGGCGTAAGTATTAGAGTGTTTTTTAACGCCGTCTTATGAAGTCATCTAATTTCACAACGGGGATGTTTTAAAATGGTATATGAGTCACAGATGATGAAATTGGCAAGAGGAGCTTCGGCCGCTCATGGAAGGTTGTTGGAAGTGATCTTCTTGGACAAGACCAAGTATGACAGCCGACTTGTCTTTTCAGACGGAACCATACTTCCTGTCAAGCACAGGCAAGCTGGATACGACATCAGCCGAGAATCCTACGCATATCAGGTTGCCAGCGAACTAGGCGGCACAGACCCCTTTTCGATGCTAACCTTTGGCTACAGTGGGACCGGTCCGACATGTTATTCAACTTTCCTTCGTACAGCTGGGTTCAGAAGCCCGGATGTTGAGGACATTGACCCCCCTCTCAAGCTGAGGAAGGATGGGAGCAGAGTTCGGGGTACGGTACGTGGAGACTGGATTGAGTGGGAGGACGGTAGCGAGAAAGCGCCTCTAAAGTACGGCATGCGGGTGGAGGAGAGACACTGTGTAAGCTGCGGGGCACTGATTCCCGCGAATGCGCTGTACTGTCCAAAATGCGGCGTAAAACAAGATGGTGCAAGCGAGAAGAAGGAAGGCGGAGGAAAGATACTCTATATTGATGCGACCACCGGAAGGAAGAAGATGATGACGCCTGAGGAGCTTGTGAAGCAAGAGGAAGCAAAAAGTGGGGCTAGGGAGTTCAATGAACGCGCGGTGCAGCTCATGCGAGCGAGAAGGTTTGACGAGGCCATAAGGGAATTGAATAAAGCGGCTGCGCTTTATCCATATGAAGCCATGATTTTCATGAATCTGGGCGTTTCACACGCAGAGAAGGAACAGTTTGAAGAAGGCATAAGGTACTTGGAGAAAGCTCTGAGTATTGACCCGAGAAACGAGAGGGTGAGAAGAAACCTAGAGACTGTAAAGATGGCGAGAGAGAAGAAGAAGACTCGATGGTAAAAAGAGCGTTCCGGCAGAAGTCGCACTTGGTTCAGGCTTATTGTGTAAGCTAAGTTGCCGCTGGCTTCCTCAATTGTGTTTGAAAGCTTAAGAATAAGTTGGTTACAAACCTATATGAAATGTAGAAAGGGATTTGGGTTTTGGCGTATCATCACGTTATTTTTGGGCCGATGTTTTCTGGTAAGACAAGGGAAATGCAGAAAATATATTCGAGGGAAAAAGGTAGGAAGCGAATTCAGGTCTTCAAAAAATACTTCGATAAACGATTCAAGGGCATCCGGTCGCATGATGGAGTGAAGTTTAATGAAGGGGATGTGTATGTTGCAAAGGACGTTGATGACATAGAGAGGCAACTGCGTGACGACATAGAAGTCGTCATGATTGACGAGGCTCAGTTCTACTCTGGGAAGTTGGTTGAAAAGATCAGGGAATGGGTGGAGGAACGCGGGATAATCGTCATAACAACGGTGCTTCCAACAGACTATAGGGGTGAAACCTTCGGCATAGCAGGAGACCTCTTAGCACTGGCGGATAAGTATACCCCTATGACGGCGATATGCGAATATGAAGAGGGGGGTAAATGCGATAGCCCGGCTACAAGAAGCTTTAGGAAGGCATATAGTGAAAAGCAGATTCTGATAGGAGGTCACGAAGCGTACGTTCCGATGTGCCGGCAACACTTTGGGGAAAGCATGAAATTGAGAAAAAGGTCGAGCTAGCTAGCTTCATATTGAGACCGAATTCCTTTCAAGCAAGCATTGCCGTAAGATTGATTCTCATTTCATCGATTATTTGTTTTAAAGATGGTGTTGGTTCTGAACTTAACCTTGTGAGTCCTATTCGCAGGAATGCTTCCAGAGTCTTGATGATATCTTCGGGAAAGAACTGTTCTACATCACGAAACGTTATTCCTTTGGTCTCACACTTTTTAATAAAGAGTTCTTTAGTTCTCTTGACATCAATAGCACCAACCTTCAAAAGCTTCCACACATCATAGTAATCTCTGATTCTTATCCTTTCAAGAATCGACCTCATCTTCTCTGCCAAAATGTTCTCAAGAGTGTATGTGAGGATGCTAAATTCTGGATAATCGTATGCTTTGGGAACTTTAACTTTTCTAACATCACCGATGAAGTCCTCTTTCGAAACTTCTATCTTGATCGTGTTCTTGCCGAGTAAACCACTGTATTGTACCCTAACTTGTAAGTAACTTGGATTTATGAAGGGTTTGTCTTTGAAGTTCAAAAGTAATCCTCTACTTGCTTTCTCGACGATACTAGGTAGTTCATCTATTAATTTAATGGACACATTTCCAAAGTCAGAGCGTTCGGAGATCGTGAAATCCAGGTCTTCCGAAAGTCTCCAACCTAAAGGAAAGTAAACTTTTGACAGAGCAGTTCCACCCTTAAAGAAGACTTTATCAGAAAGTGAACTCGAAGAAATTCCGAAAAGAATCCAGCCAATGGCATAATCTTTTTCTATTATGTCAAGTGCTAATTTTCTCTCCCTAGATATCTTTCTCAGTTCAGGTAGCAAAATCATCTTGCCCACTGTTCAGGATCTATCTTTATGTTCGCACGTAACTTCCATCTCTCGTTGATCTTACCTCTTTTAGGAAGTTTAGGGTCTAAGCACGAGTATCCCTTTGAAATTTTAAGTCCAGTCAATAAACTATTGTATTCATGGAGTCCAAGTCTCTCTAACAGATAGCCAAGTCTTTTTATTATCGTTCTGTTTCCCATTCTCTTCGCCATGTTTACGATTTTCTTAAAGTCCAAGTTCTTGTGTTCAAAGTAGATGGCCTTTGCAACTTCCTCTATTCCTCCACAGTGCTCGGGATGGTCCAAGCAATCGACTATTGTTTTTTCTGGAGTTGATATCTTGACAGGACTATTCTCGACATTGACCTCAGTAGTGCCGAACATCTTCCTCTCAGGAATTGTCACAAAAGCGAATTCTATATCGAGAATCTTTTTCCTGTTCCTTGGTTTTGTTGTCGTTATGTAGACTGCAGGAGGGGTCTGTTCAGTGAGTCCATGGTAGTTCAACGCGCTCCAATGGCTTATGTAGTAAGGATCGACCAGATGTGATGCTATCACGAAGCTGTGGACAGTATAGCTTCTCGCTCCCAACTCTCCAGCTTCCAAGGGAGCTATCATATACAATCCCCTCTTTATCTTTAGAATCCAGTTCTTTTTGGAAAGGTTGTACAGGAGACTTTTAGGGTTTTTATCATATTCTTTGATATCTTCAAGAGTAAAGATTCCTTTACCCTTGTAGCTGAGGTCTGATAGAATCCTCGCCTCTTTCTTAGAAAGGCTTTCCCTATATTTTTTTATCGATTTTCCCTTTTTCATGATACTTCTAATAAAATAATATAGGTTAATAAATAAATGTCTTTCTACAATGTAGTTTTTTGGCGAACAAACGGAAACGATCATTTTTTCATGTCTTGAACTACTGGGATAGGAAGAAACTCATTAAGTAATGTATATTCACTTATCATGCGCGCGAAAGAGTACCAGATAATTGAATAAACAATAACCACACCACAGCTACTGACAGCCAAAAGACACTGGACTGGATGACGTGATAAAGAACCTTTTTTAATTTATTCATCAAAACAAACTTCTTTTTACCAACTCACCAGAATGAGTATACTCCTGAGTAAGGGCCTTAGTAACAGCTTAATTCCAAAAAGGGGCTGAAAAAACGGTCACTCTTTCACGCCTTGAACCACTTGAACATCAGGTATTGAATTTCTCCTTTCCTCGGCTTTGGAACCGCTATCATAAACCTTTTCCTAACCGTTGTTGCCAGCCTGCCTGCCCTCACGATATCCGTTGACGTTATATTCTCCTTCGATTCCTTCACTGAAACTAAGTATGGGGCATGATCTATTCCAGGTCCCCGCTCGTACACCGCGTAATCGCACCCAAACTTGACCCCAGGCAGGACCACGTACCCGCTTTCCCTAAGGTCCCTGTACACCATGTACTTCAGCTTGAACCCCTCGTAAACTTTGGTTGCGTAGTCCCTAAGAGTCTTAGCGCTTACCCCGCGCTTTTTAGGGCCTCTGTAAACCTTGATCAGTCCCTTCTCAAGTAGGTAGAGCCCCTCTATGAGATCGATGTTGAGGGGTGTATCAAACTCCGCGACCTTCGGCTTAGGTATCCCAACAGGCTTTCCATAAAACCCCAGACCAAAAAGCTTAGACCCTTCCTTAGGGTCCCAGACAACTAGCCTGTTCTCAAGAAGCTCAGCTTTGAAAGGCTCCTCCCGCTCACTCACGCTCTTTAACTCCTTTAGAAACTGATCGCTAATATTCTGACTGAATCCGTGGCCTCCTCGGCCTTATCCGCAATGTTCTCAAGGAACAGGGCTGCCTCCCTCAGCAGGAGCTTGAAGTTCACATCCATCTTGGTGTCTATGATTTTCATGTCCAGATCCCTGTAAATCTCATCAACAACGTACTCGGCGATCTCAACGTTCCCTGCCAGCTCAATCGTCCTTTCGCGGCCGTACTTCAACGAAAGTATGGTCTCCCTCAGGTTCGTAACAGCCCTGAGAACGTTCTTAGCGATGTTCAGGAAGCCCTCCAGGATTTCTTCATTTAAGTCCATCTTCTTCTTCACTATCTCAGAAACCCTGAAAGCAGCTTCCTCACTCATCTCCACGATCTGGTTGACCTGTGTGACCAACCTTAGCACATCGTCGCGGCTCATCAAGAGCATTCCCACCTCGGCCAACTCCTTCAAAAGCCCCCGCTTCAGCCCGGCGGCCTCCTCCTTTAAACCCCTAATCCGAGCAAGCCGATCACCCACAGCCTCCGGGTTCTTCCCAGATGCGAAGTCATCAACCATCGCCGTCAACTCCCTCACACCCTGCAGAACCTTCCTGATATGGTCTTGGCATACGCCAAGCACCATCCGCCTCGCCTGCTCCTCTGTATCCCTAGGGAAAACCAAGCCAGCATCACCAAAAAACAACATCACACACGAAGATAATAGAGGAGCAACACTCTTAAAAAAATAACGAATACCCCTCCTCCACGCACACGAGAATCGTGCGCTCCTCAGGAAGTCAACCAGATCCACCAAACGGGGCACCCAAATCGTCAAACTGAACCAAACCCATAAAGAAGCGCCTAAGAAGACCCGGCAGGCCATCGATTACCGCCCTAACCTGCCCCCAAGAGTCGCGGTCCCTAAGAGTAACCGTGTCATCCTCCAATGTCTCGTAGTCGACAGTGACGCAAACGGGAACGCCGATCTCGTCAGCTCTGGCGTACCTCCTGCCGATCGAACCAGAGTCGTCGTAATCCGCCACGACCCCCTCATCGATCATCAGACCATGAATCTTCTCAGCAACGTCCTGTAAACCATCCTTCTTCATCAATGGAAAGACCGAAACCTTTACAGGAGCCACGTCCCTCGGCAACCTGAGAATAACCCTCCCGTTTTTCTCCGAGTAAGCGTACTCGAGGACAGAGTAGAATATCCTGTCAACCCCAAAAGAGGGCTCGATCACGTGGGGAATAAAGTACCTACCATTAGTCACCTCCTCAACCTCACCGAACTCCATGTGTCTTGCTTCCAACCTCACGGGACGAGGGCCTGGAAGCTCATAAAAACCCTTCTCATCCAGCCACTTTTTGACGAGAGCTGGATCACTTCTAGAAAGCAAGTCCAGAATCCTCGAAGCATCTTCATCAAACTCCTCCTCAATCAACTTCCTCCTGGGCTCCATGGTTAATCTCCTGACAACCCTAGGTTTATCAAAAGGCTTAAAGACGCGCATGTCGAATCCGCTGTAAATCATGTGCCTACTCAGGTCAAAATCCGATCTGTTCGCGTGACCGGAAACCTCCGTCCATCCCCACCGTTCAAGCCAAACCTCTTGGTCAAACGTCTGCCTTGAGTAGTGAGCCCTCTCCATAGGCAACTGCTCCCTGAGGCGCTGCTTATCGGAAGGTATGCCCAGCTCCTCTAAGTACTTCACAGCAAGGGCCGAAAAGTAGGCTTGAACCTCATTTCCAATCAAACCCTTCTTAAGGGCCTCACCAACCGTGACCTCAAGGGTTCTGCCTGTTTTCCTCAACTGTTCGTCCGCCGTCAGAAT
>Ga0224501_10002894_pt1 | contig 13521 bp, 14 predicted proteins | sample SF_Oct11_sed_USG_4_FD_169105 | JGI IMG/M metagenome (GOLD analysis project Ga0224501, IMG submission 169105) | Sediment microbial communities from San Francisco Bay, California, United States - SF_Oct11_sed_USGS_8_1 | ecosystem: Environmental > Aquatic > Marine > Sediment | place: USA...
TGAAGTCAGATCGTAAGGTCTGGTGGAGCGGCAGGAAGTGAAAATGTTGGCATGAGTAACTTGAATCCCGATGAAAAATCGGGACACCGAAAACCCAAGGTTTCCCACGCAACGTTAATCGGCGTGGGGTTAGTCGGTCCTAAGGCGAGGCTGAAAAGCGTAGTCGATGGACAACAGGTTAATATTCCTGTACCAGTAGTGAGCCGCCCAAGCAAATTCCGATGAATGCTTGTTTTTCTACTTCTATCCGCCTTTGGCGGATTGATTCGAAATTCAGGACTAGTCGGGAGGCGCTAGCAATGGAGGGACGCGGCATGGTAACTCGGGCCTGCCTATTGAACATGGTAGGTACAAGCGTTTAGGGCCATATGCATCTAGGAAAATCCGGATGTATTCGTGTCTGATGCGTTATGTAAAATGTTCCCAGCAATGGGGATGATTCGAGTGATCCAAGCTGACCAGAAAATCTTCTAGCCAGGCTTATTGCTGTCCGTACCGCAAACCAACTCCGGTGGGTAGGATGAGTATTCTAAGGTGATCGGGAAAACTAGTGTTAAGGAACTCGGCAAATTAGCGTCCGTAACTTCGGGATAAGGACTCCCTCTAGCAATAGGGGGCGCAGCGAAAGACTTCAGGCGACTGTTTACCAAAAACACAGGTCTCTGCAAAACCGTAAGGTGACGTATAGGGGCTGATGCCTGCCCAGTGTCAGAAGGTTAAGAGGAGGGGTTCACGCTCCGAATCGAAGCCCTGATGAACGGCGGCCGTAACTATAACGGTCCTAAGGTAGCGAAATTCCTTGTCGGGTAAGTTCCGACCCGCACGAATGGCATAACGGTCTGAAGACTGTCTCAACACTAGACCCGGTGAAATTGCAAAAACGGTAAAAATGCCGTTTAACTACGGAAAGACGAAAAGACCCTATGAAGCTTTACTACAGTTTGACATTGAATTGAGACTTATTTTGTGTAGGATAGGTGGGAGACTTTGAAGTCCCGACGCTAGTCGGGATGGAGTCAACCTTGAAATACCACCCTTGGTACGTTTTGATTCTAACTTGCTCCGTTATCCGGAGTGAGGACATTGTTTGATGGGTAGTTTAACTGGGGCGGTTGCCTCCTAAATTGTAACGGAGGCGCGCAATGGTCCGCTAGGCCCGGATGGAAATCGGGCTGATAGTGTATTCGCATAAGCGGGCTTGACTGTGAGGGATACAACCCGAGCAGGTGCGAAAGCAGGTGAAAGTGATCCGGCACCTTGTATTGATTTTTAATCGGTACGACCACGTGGGTGGGGTGTCGCTCAACGGATAAAAGTTACTCTAGGGATAACAGGCTTATAGTGCCCAAGCGCCCATAGCGACGGCACTGTTTGGCACCTCGATGTCGGCTCATCGCATCCTGGGGGTGGAGAAGCTCCCAAGGGTATGGCTGTTCGCCATTTAAAGCGGTACGCGAGCTGGGTTCAGAACGTCGTGAGACAGTTTGGCCTTTATCTTCCGTAGTCGTAGGAATATTGAGAGACTCTGCCTCTAGTACGAGAGGACCGAGGTGGACGAACCTCTGGTGTACCTGTTGTCGTGTCAACGGCACTGCAGGGTAGCTATGTTCGGTTGTGATAACCGCTGAAAGCATCTAAGCGGGAAGCCATTCTCAAGATTATATTCCCTATAGGCCCGAAGGAGACTACTTCGTTGATAGGCACCAAGTGTAAGCGCAGTAATGTGTTCAGCTGAGGTGTACTAATCGGCCAATTGACTTTTTATCGAATTTAATGGATCTTCAGCCTAATCTCTGAATATCCCCGTTTTGCGGGGTAAATCGGGGTTCGGGCTGAGGATAAACGGATCGACTGGCAATTAATATTAATAGAGCCCGCCAGAGGCGGGCATAAGCGGATAGCGGCTAGCAAATAGCGGTTAGCCCTGATTACATTTACAATTAGGTTATAATGAGCACATCATCTTGGTGTCTATAGAGAGTGGGGTACACCTGTTCCCATCCCGAACACAGCAGTTAAGCCACTCATCGCCGATGGTACTCGGACATGAGTCCTGGGAGAGTAGGTCGACGCCGAGATAATGTGCTTATTTGATGTGTCTAGTGCTTTTGTGCACTTTGAATGAGGAGGATGCGTTGTCTATTGGCTTCTCTTTGTGCTTCGTCCTTTTTCTTTTGTTCCAGTTCGTAGGCCTGATTTGCATCGATGTGCGAATTATCGGTCGCTCGAGCAGGTGTATCCACTGAATGAGTGGCTGCGTGGCTGTTGGGAGCTTCTTTTTCTGGGGTATTGTCATGTGACCGCACCTCTCCTTCGGCGTGTTCCTGATGTTCTTTTTCAGCAATAATGACCACCTGGATGGTTTCCTGGTTGTTTGCTATTGCAGATTCTACTTTTTCTTTGGCCTGCACTGTTTTTTCCTGAAGTTCAATGGCAATATCGATGGTGTCTGTCATTTCGTGTATTACTTCGGGGTTCTCGAGGGTTAATGAGACGCTTTCCAGGACTTTGATTTGATGATCCTGAAAGGTCAGGATTTCGTCGATGGCTGATTTAAGCTTATCAATGTCTTCTAAATCATCTACGTTTTTTAGAGCACGTTCGGTTGATTTAACGGCTTTATTAGCCATTCGGCTCAGCTTGTTTTCATCAAGCTCCTGGCTTTCTTCTGGGCTTGCATTTAAAATAGAGGCTGATAGCATGCCTTCAGATGGTGCTTTTTCTAGCATTGCTTCAAGTTGTTGCAGGCTGCCACTGGCTTTTTCCAAGTGGTAACCATATGAGTAATGATTGTAGTACATCAGTCCTTCAATCAATAGTAAGCCAGCCAAAAGAATCGCGGTGACGAGCTTTTTGTGTTTTTTTTGTCTGGGCTGATTCATGAGCTTAGCTAATAGATTCAGGTTTGGTGTCCAGTCTATTCTGAATGTAGAAGAACGAGATAAGGCCAACGGCCAAAATGGCTGCAATCAATGGCATCATATTGTGCTCCACAGAAAAGACGTAGAGGTAGTGTGAAACACTAATGATGGCAATTCGTACATAGTAAACAATGGCCCTGACAAATGCGACCAATAGATCTCCGACCAGTTCGCCACCAATTTTCACAAGGCTTGCGGCAGAGGCGAAGACTGTATGCATCAGGACGGCATAGGTTGTTTTAAATGGTAGGGTATTGATAAGTTCAGTCATATCACCACTACTGTGTAGAATGCTGAGAGAGATTTCCGCATAGGTGAAACCAAAACCAATCAATAGAAAACTGATAATTCTGAGCTCCTTGATGTTTCGATGAATCAGTTCATGAAAAAAGTGCACGTGGCGCTCAAAGAAGAGAACAGCCAACTCGATCAGGATGAAGGCTGCAGCAATATAGTAATAGTCTAGGTAGCCTGTGGTGAATTCCATCATGATGAAAGGCACTGACATTAGCATGCCAAAGAGGAAGAGTCCTAGGACCACCTTGAATCCAGCTTTTTTGTGTAAGAAAGCCGTGATCGCCAAGGCAGTGAGTGCCAGGGCAGTGAATCCTGCAATAATGTAATATTGAGTCATGTAGAATTTATTTTTTATTTTTTTAGTTCTTCTCCTTTCGGAGAGAACTTATAGGATGACGAAAATGATTTACCAGTTTGGACCTGTGGGAAGAGGAATTTAGCTTTCTAATTGCTTTTGATTAGTTTCTATTCCACCTTATCCATGTACTATAATAACATAATTAGAAATATATGTCAAATAGTAGAACACATTTTGGTTCAGGAGCAATTGTAAATAACTGGGGGGCGTGTATATTTGAGTTTGCATTACCTTATAACCCCACGATGTATGTATGCACTCAATCGGGCCCAGCTAATTGGGCATTTAACGGAGGATCCTCAGGTTCGTCAGACGCCTAGTGGGCAGACGGTGGGGGATTTAAATATTATGACAAAGGCTTCTTTTACGACTGGAGAGGGGCAGGTTCAACAATCTTCGTCTTATCATAATGTTGTGGTATGGCGTGGTCTAGCTGATATTTCGCAGCGTTTCTTAAAAAAGGGAAGTCAGGTTTTTGTTTCCGGTCGCATTCAAACCGATGAATGGGAGGATCAGACGACTGGTCAAAAGCGCTATAAAACGCGAATTACTGCTGATGAAATGATTCTTTTGGATCCTAAGGTACCCAATGCACCCTTGGCAGAAGGTTCTATGGTGGGGGGAGCCCTCAATCAGGCGGAAGTGATTGGGAATATTTCACGCGAGCCGGAACTTCGTCAGACACCAAATGGAAATAGTGTGGTCAGTTTTGGAGTAGCAACTAATTTTTCGTGGAAGGACAGATCTGGGGAGAGTCAGGAAAAGACAGAATTTCATAACGTGGTAGCTTGGGATGCCCTGGCTCAGAGTATTTCAGAAACTTTTAAGAAAGGCCGAAAGGTTTACATTCGTGGCCGTCTGCAGACCCGTAGCTGGGAAACGCCGGACGGAAATAAGCGTTACACGACGGAAATCATTACTGAGAGCGCCTTAGCCCTTGGTGTATCCAGCCCTGAAATTGGCAGTCCGTCGGTGAGCACGGATGTATCACTTTCGCAGCCTGCTACTAAACAAAGTGAGGTGGTTCTATCGGAGCAGGCTAGCCCTGTGCCGTCAGTGAATTATGAGAGTGAGGTAAAACCGGAGGATTTACCGTTCTAAACCCCCTAGATTTCATATGGCGTACCGGTTACGCCTAGCCACGCGTTGAGTGTGTTTTTTTGGGATGAGGAAAGCTTTCCTCCTCGTGCGCGATCGATGGACCTGATGGCGGCAGCAACCTTATTTTTTACGCTTTGGGCGGCATTGGATAGTGCTTGCAATTCAGGCCCGTAAATATGAGTTAGGTTATCGTACAGACTTTTGCTTTCATCGTAGTAATTGTGGAATGCGTGATCATGCTTAAGTCTTCCTTGGTCGTGATGGTCGGCCCACTTTTTTGTTGCCATCAGGTGATATTCGCGGGTTCCGGGAGTGGGAACTCTATGGAAGGTTTCAATGCGGCGATCCCCGTAGTTCTCCAGGGTGACCACTGGCAGGCTGATATTATCCAGAAGCCATGTTCTTCCCATTAGATTTTGTACATTTTCGTAGTCGGGGTAAGTATTTATGATTTCCCGTCTAACCTCATTGATTACTTGAGCTTTTGCCTTGAGCCATCTAGCCTGACTGTTGCCTCTATCCGGATTCTCCAGACCCTGAACGGTATGCAGGTATCCCGCTCTACCTACCGGGTAGCTTGAGGTAGGCTCGATTTGGTTTGATTGATTATCCTTTATAAGTACGCCGTAAACTCCTGCGGGAAGTTCTGTAATTTTGCCTGTATTTTGACTCGCATTGATGAATCCTTGTTGATAGTCAAGACGCCTGCCGAATTTTAGTCGATATCGATTGATCATGGGTCCGTAACCGCCATGCTGACCTGGGACCACTGCCAGACTTGAATCAGCTTTTGCATCGCTGCTATGAGCCATCGACGAAAAGCCTAAAGCAAGCGCTATTCTGGCGCTTTGCGAGAGAAGATCGCGCCTGGTCATTAACCCATTTTCTGATTCAATTTGCTTCATAGATGGTCTTGATAGGAAGCTAATTATAACATATCTATGACTTTTTAGAAGTGTTGGAACAAAGCTCCAGCCATTTTTGAAGCCCCATTGTTTTTGGGCTTTCTACTTGGGATGTGGGGAAGTTTTCCCAGTGATAGTTGACAACTTGCCAGAAGTTTTCGGGTAGTTTGAGGTCGTTTTGCATAATGCGCATAATGCAGGACATGACTTTGGGCTCTGGGTGGACGGCGGATGGGGGAACGTCGGCTAAAATTTCGATATCGCCGTAGGCCTGGGCCTGCAGTGATACGCGGTAAGAGCGGGGCGGTTGACCCATGAGGGTACTGGCATATTGTTTGTCGGTTATGAAGATCATGCCATATGGTTTGTGCTCGATTTCGGACATGAATTTGCGGTAAAGGCGGCCCGAAATATGAAAGGGGATATTGCCCACCAGTAGGTAGGGTTTTTTGGGGAGCGCAAGATCCATGATATCGCCTTGAATAAGCTTAATGTGAGAGTTGTGAGCAAATGTTTTGTTCAATATGGCGTAAAGGTCGGGATCCAGTTCTACGACCGTAAGCTTTTCAAAGTTTTTGGCTAATTCCTCAGTGATGTAGCCGAGGCCGCCACCAATTTCGATGATTTCAGTGCCCGGCATATAGCAGTCCTTGACTGCTTGAACAAATTTTTTGATCAATGTGGGGTCAGTCGTGAAAACCTGGCCATGATATTTTCGCGGTACGATGCCACTTGCTTCGAGTTCTTCCTGGCATTTTATTTGTGCTTCATTCATTGTGAATGGAGTATAGCATAGAGAGTCAGTGGTGACATTTGTTTGCAATTTTTCCGAACCGGCAGATTGCCGTGGTCTTGCCGGGTGTATGCCGGGTGAGAGTCCGGTCGCGTGGCGCACTCCGATTTCGTATGGGATGAATCTCTTAAATTGCTATACTGAGAGAGATGAAAAAGATTTTATACGCACTTTTCTCCCTACTTCTTTTTGCCCCCGTTACCGGGGAGCTTTGGCGGGTGCACATTTGGAAGTTTGATTTTTTGCCCTCCGATCTGGTCATTATGCCGCTTTTTGTGCTTTGGGGGCTGGATAAGATCAGGAATGATCGGCGGATCAGGGTGGGCAAAATCGGAAGTGCGATCCTTCTTTTTGTGGGAGTGATGGTGCTTACTTTTTTGCTGAATGCACTACGTTTTGAGCCAAGACAGATGCTCTCGGCGTTTGTTTTGATGGGGCGGTTTGGAATGTATGTGGTCATTTCCTTTATGGCCTTTGACTTGCTGGATCGGGACCGGGAGGGGGCTTTTAGGGGGCTGCTGATTCTATGTATGATGCTGAGCATGACCCTGATTGTACTTTTGGGATTTCTGCAGCTAAAGTTCTTTCCCAGTTTTCTGGAGTTGGGGATGCATCTGGATGGCTGGGATCCCCACATTGGTCGACTGCTTTCTACCTGGTTTGATCCTAATTTCATTGGCGGGTTTTTGGCCTTCTTACTACCCGTGGCACTCAGTTTGGCACTCTATTTTAAGCGGAATGATCAGGTGAAGATGGCCATTTTCCTGGGAGGTATTTCGGTCCTGTCTTTAGTGGCACTTTACCTAACCTTTTCCCGGAGCGGCTATTTGGCCCTTATAGCAGCCTTGGGCATTTTGACCTTTTTTAAGTCCCGAAAACTGCTGGTTGCATTAGTTATTCTTGCGATGCTGGGTTTTAGCCTGTCCCCACGAGTGCAGGAGAGAACGATGGGGGCGGTAGATAGTGCCAAGGGACTGATCGGCCTTGATTCTCAGAAACCGCTGGATCCGACTGCTCAGCTTCGCGTTTATTCATGGCGTTTTGCTGGTGAGATCATTGCCGACTATCCGCTGATTGGAGCTGGTTTTGGACGCTATGCCTACGAGATCAACAGCCGGGGGCATGGCCTGCTTTCAGATCATTCCGCGGGGGGTTCTGATAGTAGTCTTTTGACAATTTGGGCGCAGACGGGCATTTTTGGCTTCCTTGGCTATTTGGCGATTGGTTTTGTGGCTGCGGTAGTGGCGATCAAAAGAATTTGGGGAAAGGAAGATTTTGATAGTTATTTGCTTTTGGGCCTCCTTTCCGGGTTTGCCGGCCTGATGGTGCACTCGGTTTTTGTGAACTCACTGCTTTACGCCCTGATGATGACTTATTTGTGGACAGGGTTAGCTTTAATGGATGAAAAGAAGGGCTAAATATTGCATATTTACCATCTTTATGTTATAATACTAAGATAATAAGTTTAATGCATGCCCCGAATAAGTCCCGAAACAAGCAACGGTGAGGTGGTTTCTCAGGAAGTCTCTCAGTTAGCTGAACAGCTATCAGGTGCTGATGTTGGCACTATGGATCAGATCAAGCAGATGATTACTTACTTGAAAAAAGGGGAGTGGGCTGAGCTTGTTACAGCCTTTTTATCTTTTTTTGATAAATTCTCCCCGAAAAAAATCGAGGAGGGGGCGCGCAAGCAGGATGTAAAACAGCAGACCCAAGATCAACTTGGAGCACTAGCTGGCAAGGTGGAAACCGGTCGCCCAGAGGAGGGTGGTCAGGTTGAAGCTGGGCAGGAAGATGCAGGATGGGAGAAGAAGGATGCTCATGGGAGGGAGAGGGAGGTTGAGGTGGATTCTGAGGTTCCTCAGGAAGGTAGTGAGATTCGGCTGGAGGGGGCGATTGTTCGGCCGGAAGGCAGGCGGTTTTATATAGGTGCCTCCATCATGGAGGGGCTTGCCGGTTCCAAGGATTCTTTCATCGGGAAGGGGGGGCAGTCATCTAAAAAGATCCTCGAGTACCTGAAAACTCACAAGGATTACCTAAAAGGGCAAGAATCGGTAGTGATACAGGGTTATGGGAATGACGTAAAAAATAAGCGGGATCCGGAGTGGATTCTTGGGAATATGGAAGACATGATTCGGATTTGCCGGGAGGCCGGAGTGCCTAAAATTTCTGTGGCTCTTCGCCTGCCATACGGGAAAAATCTCAAAGACCCTTCGCTGAAGGCGCGAATGGATGATTTTATGGCCAAAATAAAGCAAAAGTGGGGGCCGGATTCCGGCGTCCAAGTCATTGACCTTTACAGCGATTTTGCGGATCCGGAGACGGGTTACGCAAAGGCAGAATATGACGGAAAAAGCCCTGTTCATTTGTGGGGGGCTGCTTACCGGGATGCCAGAAAGAAAATTGATGAGGAGCTTTCGGCTGGTTAGGGGAGTTGCTTCAGTCGCCCAGAAAAATTCAGGGCTTCAAGATATGTGGCCACGGCCGGAGGCAGATCAGCTTGCCATTCTTTGCCGTCCAGCACTTTTTGCCGGATGCCGGTGGCTGAGATATCCAGCTCTCTTTCGGCTGTGATGACGGGGGTATGAACCTTTTTAAACAGCTCTTTTACCAGTCCTTCATCACCCACAAAGACCACTTCGAAGGGCGGAACGATGCTTTTTACGTGCTGAGCCCACTTGTCATCGTCGTGAATATCGGGCACGAGGTAAATGGATACCTTATCGCTCAGGCCAGCTTCGCTGATGGCGGCTTGCACAACCTCCAGGCGCTCCCGGCCGGAGAGGGGGTTTTGAGGCTGGCCGTGGTACTGCGAACTGCCGATGCCGATGATCAGTTTACCAACTTCTTTCAGCGCCTGGCGCACAACTGAAAGATGACCCCGATGAAAGGGTTGGAAGCGACCGATGTAGAGTCCGGTTTTCATGAGCCTATTTTAGCGTTCCCGGATGATGAGCGGCAAGGTCATGTTCTGGATTTCGACGACCTTCACACCGGCGATCAGCGGGTCGCGGTTGGCCCGGATGGCGCGCGCCAGGTTCTCGATTTGGGGAATGAAGAAGTCGTAGTAATCTTTTAGCCCCTGATAGGCGCCTATTTTGGCCCTGACTTCGCTTTGTTCCTTGGTTAAACCGATGAACTCGGCAAGCTCAGTTTCGGCATTTTCCCCGTCAAAAATTTCCAGATTCTGAAAAAAGGCATCTTCCGTGAGTTCAATGGCCCTGTCCTGGGCGCTAAAATTAACGTTGAGAAAGTTGATCTTTGAAGTCAGATCAGCGGAGCGCTCCCGTGCTGTGTTGAGCAAGGTGTCCAGAAGATGCAGGTAGTTATCCAGTGTGGTGGCCCGGTCCGCGGACTGGTTTAGATAAGCAAAAATATCCACCCCCAATGTGTTTCGTATCTTACTTAGAAGTTGGGCATCAGTTTGCAGGGTTGAGCTTAGATCCACCGATTTTTCCCCCAAATAAAAGGTGGCGAGCACGCTTTTTTGCAGAAGCATGCCGCCCCCCCGCATGGCCGTCAGGTGATGCCCCTTGCTCAGGTCTGTGGTCAGTATGACGCTGCCCATGAAGGCACTTAACTTGCTTTCAGCCTCTTCTTTTTTACCCTTGCCGATGGCATTTGAGGACTCCAGACCGGTCAGGGTGCCGGAGGTTGGAATCTGCCTAACAAGCCGGATGTACTCATCCGCAGCCTGCCCGTTTACTCTGTAAGTACTCACCATACCTGTTAAAAAGCCGTTGATCACTATTGGTTCTTCGATGGGCGGCACAAATTCATCGTCACTTCCAAAAAAACTGACGATATTGCCCCAGTTGAAGAAGATGATAATTGAGGAAATAGCTAGTACAAAAGTGGTCAAAAAGGTTCCCAGAATTTTCTCCGTCAAAAGGGTTCGCTTGAGCAGATCCTTTAAACGCTCATGGGATTCATGATGTTTTTTTGCGTGATGCCGTACATGTCGGATATGCTTGGTCAAAATTCGGGTTCTAGGATATCACTATATTATACCAAAAAAAGCGCTTATATACAATGTGAATCTGTGTTATAAACGAGGTATGAAAATCGGTATTGATGCCCGGATGTATGGGGCGAAATTCACGGGGATTGGCAGGTACACGGCCGAGATGGTGGCAAATCTGGCGAAGCTGGATACGGAAAATGAGTATGTGCTTTTTATGAGGAAGGATGCTTTTGAGGCTTTTGAGCCGCCAAATGAGCGTTTTAAGAAGGTAATCGCGGATTTCAAGCATTATTCGGTGGGGGAACAGCTCGGTTTTCCAGGTGTTATCAAGCGAGAGAAGGTGGATCTGATGCATTTTACACACTTTAACGCGCCGCTTTTTTATTGGGGGCCTTTTGTGGTGACGATTCATGATCTGACGCTGTCTTTTTTTCCCGGCAAAAAAATGAATGGACTGTTGCATCGCGTGGCTTATCATGTGGTGATTCGTTCGGTGACCAGACGGGCCAAAAAGATCATCGCGGTTTCTGAGCACACCAAAAAGGACCTGGTGGAGCAGCTGAAGGTGCCGGCGGACAAAATTGAAGTCATTTATAACGGGGTTTCAGAGAAGTTTGGTGATGTGGAGCCGCTTCCGAGGCAGGAACTTATGAAGAGCCTGGGGCTTTCTAAGCCCTACTTCCTATATACCGGTGTTTGGCGGGATCACAAGAACATTGTAGGACTCATCAAAGCATTTGCGGCGCTCGATAAAGAACTTGGGGGGCAGCATGAACTGGTAATTACCGGGCCGCATAATCCCAGTTACCGGGAGGTGCCTGATACGGTGAAAGAGTTGGGAATGGAAAGTAAGGTGCATTTGGTGGGGCTCGTGCCGGATGCGGTTGTTTACTCTCTTTATCTGAATGCGGTGGCCTATGTTTTTCCTTCGTTTTATGAGGGCTTTGGACTTCCGCCGCTTGAAGCGATGCAGTGTGGGACCCCGACCATTTGCTCGAATGCCTCGGCCATTCCGGAGGTTTGTGGGGAGGGGAATTCACTCTTTTTTGATCCACACAACATTGATGACATTAAGGATAAAATGAAGCTACTGGTGACGGATCCGACCGTTCGACAAAGGCTGGTGGATCGGGGGCGGGAGCGCGCTGCATTCTTTAAATGGGACAAGATGGCAGGAGAAGTACTGAACATTTATAACTCTTTTCGAAAAACCGATGGACCAACTGGGTGACCTTATCGCAAAACGGCTTAACCAGCACAAGCTGGGCGAAAGTGCTTCGGCGGCGCGGGTGATTCATCACGCGAATCTTTTTCTGCGCAAACGCTTTCCGGATTCAGAGGAGGAATTGAGAGCTTTACGGCTTAAAGATGGGGTTTTGACAGTGGGGGTCTCCGGCGCTGTCTGGAATCAGGAGCTCTGGGCCTGTCAGGCGGAGATGCTTTCGGAAATTGGCAAGGAATGTGGGCAGAAGGCAGCCATAAAGATTTCAATAAAAGGTTTGACAACAAATTAGAAATTAATTAGTATCCTCAGGCAATTTTACTTTTTATCAGATATAAGTGCTTAAAATTCGATTACAGCGTTCCGGAAGAAAAGGAAGAGCCAACTACCGACTTGTTGTTGCTGAACATTCCGCCCCCATCCAGGGAAGATACATTGATTTAGTGGGGAGTTACGATCCTCTTGTGGATAAACATGGCCTTAAGGCCGATGAAGAGAAGATTGGGGAATGGATTAAAAAAGGTGCCAAACCGACAAATACGGTGGCCCGCCTGCTTAAGGGTGCCGGCGTGAAAGGTATGGAGTCTTTTATTGTGGAAATGAAGGATAAAAAAGTGAAAAATCCAAAGGAGGAGCCAGCTGCTCCTGCCGCCGCCGCTCCTGCTCCTGCTGCTGAGCCTGAGGCTGCCCCTACTGCTGAAGAACCTGCTCCAGCGGAAGCCACTCCTGAGGCGCCAGAAGCTCCTGCTGAAGAGGTGTCAGCCGTCGAGGAGACTGCACCAGTTGAGGAAGAAAAACCCGCTGAAAGTGAGGCTGAAGCTCCGGCAGAGGACGATAAGTCGGCAGAAGCCACTCCTGAGGCGCCAGAACCTGTGGCTGAAGAGACTCCTGCTGAAGAAGAAGCTGGGGAGGAAGAGAAGGCTGCTTAAATTTGATTTCGTTTTTCTTTAATTCTTAACTCTATAAATTATGGCTGACGATGTTTCAACCGGAGTAGACAGAGATTTTGTCGAATATGTTGTAAAATCAATTGTAACTCAACCGGATAAGGTTGTGGTGACACGTACTGTGGATGACATGGGCGTGCTTCTTACGCTTCAGGTAGCAAAAGAAGACATGGGTAAGGTGATCGGACGAAGTGGTCAGACTGCCAAGTCTATTCGCATCCTGTTGCGCGTTATCGGTTCTAAGGACAACATTCGTGTAAACATGAAGATTGTTGAACCGGAAGGTGGAGAGGTAAGAGGTGGTGAACTGGAAGATGAAGCTGAATCCACCAGCATTTTGGATGATCCGGATTTGGAGGTATAGTAGGATCAACCTTATTCTATAAAATCAACGTGATATGGGCGGAGGGTTCATGGTAACTCAACAGTTTAATATCGTAGACCTGCTGAATATGGGGGTTGCTATCGCAATTCTGTTGGCTGGTGTGCTTTCTGTGTTTTATATCTTTGTTGGTGGGATTTCCTTTATTTTATCCGGAGGACAAGAGGACAAGATTCGTCAGGCGGTTCAGACCATTCGATACGCGATTATCGGACTGATCGTGACGATTCTTTCTGTGACCATCATTAAAATAGTCGGATTTATCTTTGGATTCGACCTTTTGGGACTCATCAGTTGGGATCGTATTACTTTTCTGATGAGTAATGTGGTGGATCGGATTGTTGGTACCAGTGGAGGCACCTATCCTGGTGGTGGCGGTTTAAGATAGCTTATTCGTCTTCCTCCACGGCTTCCTGCTCGTCTTCCTTGCCCATGGCGTTGGCCATGAGGATTTTCCAGTCATAGGGGAATTTGAAGTTCTCCAAAGCGCGAACAAGGGAGGCAAAGAAGCTCCATGGGCTCGTTTCGTTGTATACGAAGGCGTTTCCGGTTTCTTTGGATCCGTTGTAGTCGGCGACCAGTTCGCATTGCTCGGATACCGGGATGACGCCGTATTGAATGGCATGATCCA
>Ga0224501_10002895_pt1 | contig 13514 bp, 13 predicted proteins | sample SF_Oct11_sed_USG_4_FD_169105 | JGI IMG/M metagenome (GOLD analysis project Ga0224501, IMG submission 169105) | Sediment microbial communities from San Francisco Bay, California, United States - SF_Oct11_sed_USGS_8_1 | ecosystem: Environmental > Aquatic > Marine > Sediment | place: USA...
CAAAACATGCTCTATAGCCTGCTGCCTGTTCCGGACAACACTGACTTTCGAAGCATCACTAAAGCCCGCCTTAATCTGCTCAATAATCATATCCGGATCTTCATTCCTCGGATTATCATCTGTAAGCACTACAACATCTGCAACTTGCTCAGCCACTTCAGCCATTAACGCACGCTTACCTGTATCTCTATCCCCGCCACAACCAAACAGGCAAAATAATCTGCCTTCCACCACTGGCTGCAAAGCTTTCATAACTGACTCCAGAGCCTGGGGCGTATGCGCATAATCTATTACCACCAATGGACATCCATCTTTCCTTACAACGTCCATTCTGCCTGGCACCGTTTCCAGTCTCTCTAATCTTTTAACTGCTTCATCAAACTTAATGCCTTTAATCAGCATGACACTTAAAACAGCAAGCATGTTAGAAACATTGAAATCGCCAATTAATTTAGAATTTATTGATGCACTTCCAAAATCTGACTTAATGTCAAAACTTAATTGCCGTGAATTTAAAGCAATATTTTCTGCCCGAACCACATTAACAAAATCCATCTCACCAATATTATCTCGACATGTATATCCCCAGACAGCCACCTTCCCTTTCAATTTATCGATTAACTCAAGCCCAAACCCATCATCAAGATTAATAACCACAGCATCAAGGCCATTAATATCAAATAACTTCTTCTTTGCATTTTTATATGAGTCAAGATCCCCATGATAATCAAGATGGTCTCGCCCCAGGTTCGTAAACACAGCTACATTAAACTCAACTGCATTGACACGCCCCTGATCCAGACCATGAGACGAAACCTCCATCGCAACCTGACTAACTGACATAGACCTGAATTCCGACAAAAGCTCATGAACACGTATCACATCAGGCGTTGTATGTGTCGACTCTTTTAATGCACCAACAACACCATTGCCAATAGTGCCTATAATTGCACACTGGTTATCTTTTTCATTAAGGGATTGCGCAATAAAATTACTTACAGACGTTTTTCCATCGGTTCCTGTCACACCAACCATAAATATATCGTGCGATGGCTCTGCATAGAAACGATTTGCTATTTCACCTAATTTAAGCTGCAAATCGCTTATCGGAATACATACAACTTTTGACATTATCTGCGCTAACAACTGTTGGCAATACTGATCAAAACGGCCATCACATATAATTGCTACCGCACCTTTATTTATTGCCTCATGCGCATGATCGAGTCCCTGCTCATTCTGTCCTGACAACGCAATAAACACATCACCGTGCTTAACATGACGACTATCAAGCTGAATACCATTAACTGTTATTTCATCCGGGACAAAATCATTCACTATTATCCCTGACAACAGGTCTTTTAATTTAATTGCCTGACTGTGTTGAGACATAGCCGCCATCATGCCTGCCCACCCCGTTGCATATTTCTAACAATCTTTAAATCATCAGGCGCAATATTAAGCAGCCTCATTGCTCCAGACATTACTTTTGAAAACACCGGACCTGCTACCTGGCCACCAAAATACTCACCTTTACTCGGCTCATTTAGCATAACAACCATCGCCAGTCGTGGATTAGATGCTGGCGCCATACCTGCAAATATCGAAAGATACCTGTCTTCCGCATAACCGCCCGCAATAAATTTATGCACGGTACCAGTTTTTCCAGCCACATGATAATTAGGCACACTGGCGTCAAATCCTGTTCCGCCCGAACTAACTACTTTTTGCATCATTGAACGTAATGCTTTAGCCGTTTTTTGACTAATTATTTTTTCACCTTGCGGTGGTTTATCAAGCTTTATAAAACTCGCTGGAAAAATTACACCATCATTAGCAATGGCAGCATAAGCCCTGACCAGTTGCAACGGCGTAACAGACACACCATAACCAAACGCCATAGCAGCACGTTCAAAATCTCCCAGCTGCCCTATATTTAAACTTCCAGATGATTCGCCCGGATAACCACTGCCCGTATCAAAACCAAAACCAAAATTCTGATACATACCTAGCTGCTGGTCCTGGCTTATAGACAACGCGATCTTACTAATTCCAACGTTACTTGATTTAAGAATTATCTCGCCAATATCAAGCTTTCCATAATTTTTAATATCTTTAATAGTATTACCCTGTACTCGCATATATCCCGGCGATGTACGTACATTATCTTTTTCATGCCACTTACCTGTTTCAAGCGCAGCAGCAACCGTTATTGGCTTCATAGTCGAACCAGGCTCAAACACATCTGTAACTGCTCGATTACGATATGCATCCGGCTTTAACTGTCTACGATCATTCGCATTAAATGACGGCTGATTAACCATTGCCAGAACCTCACCCGTCGTCACATCTAAAATAACTGCCGATCCAGCAACCGCCCCATGTTCTTTAACAGCTGCTTTTAGCGTTCTATACGCAAGATACTGAATACGTCTATCAATACTTAAATAAATTGATTTACCTGCTTCCGCAGACTTTATTCGCTCAACATCATCTATAGCTCTACCTAACCTGTCCCTGATTATTTTTTTTGATCCTGCTACACCACGCAACCATTCCTCATAAGCCAGCTCAATACCCTCCTGACCTACATCATCTACATTTGAAAACCCAATCAAATGCGATGCCACTTCTCCCGCCGGATAATAACGTTTATATTCTCTCTGCAAATAAACACCTGGCAGTTTTAACGCCTGAACTTTTTTACCTAGTTCAGGGTCCACGTGGCGTTTTACATATAAAAATTCGCGTTTTGAATTACTATTTACCTTCTGTTTTAAATCTTTACTTTCAAGACCAAGCACTTCTGCCAGTTTTGTAAACTCAGTACCTTCTTTTAGACTCTCAACCGGATTGAGCCAGACTGTATCTACAGGTGTACTTATCGCTAACGGCTCACCATTACGATCATAAATATCGCCACGATGAGCAGGCACAGTAACAACCCTTAACTGGCGAGCATCACCCTGCTGTTTAAAAAATTCACGATTAACTACTTGCATACTTAAAGCACGCCACAGTAATCCTGCTATCGCCATAGCAAACACCATGAAAACGATATAACGTCTCAGGTTGTAATGCGGTATGTGATTTACATTTTTCATTCTTTTATGTAAACAACCTCATTTGCTACAGGCAACCTCATATTCAGACGTGCGGTGGCAATTTTTTCAATCCTGCCATGCGACGACCAGGCGCTTTGCTCTAATTGCAATCGCCCCCAGTTAATATTTAACTTATCTATCTCTCTATTTGTTTTCTGCAACTCAACAAATAATTTTCTACTTTCATGTTTTGTATAAATCACCGCAATCGATGAACCCATTACCAGGCAACCTAGAAGAACAGCTGTTAGCACGTAAATATTCAATGTACACGCTCCAGCACCCTGAGCACTGAACTTCGTGCCCTGGGATTACGTTCTATTTCATCCTGAGTCGGCTTTATAGCCTTACCAATTATCCTGAAAGGTATTTTGATATCACTATCCATTACCGGCAGATCTTTTGGGATTTGTGGCCCACGGGATTTATCACGCATAAATCGCTTAACAATTCTATCTTCCAGAGAATGAAAACTAATGACCACCAGTCGCCCATGAGGAGCCAGAACACCAACCGCATCAGCAAGTACTTTTTCTAATACCTCTAGTTCACGATTAATATAAATCCGAATAGCCTGGAAACTTCTGGTAGCAGGATGCTTATGTTTTTCTTTTCTGGGTACCGCCTCACTTATAATCTGAGCTAGCTGCGAGGTATCGTTAATTACCTGCTGTTCTCTGGCATTGATGATGGCTTTTGCAATTCGCTTTGCAAAACGTTCCTCACCTAGTCGCTTCAATACACCTGTCAGCTCATCTTCTTCAACACAGGCAAGCCACTGAGCAGCAGACTGCCCAACGTCTGGATTCATTCGCATATCTAACGGCCCTGACTTCATAAAACTAAACCCCCTTGCCGCATCATCCAGCTGTGGTGAAGACACACCTATATCAAGTAACACACCATCAATTTTCTGCTCCAGCCCATACCCGTTCACAATTTCAGCCAGAGACTCAAAATTGCCATGAATAATTTCAAATCGCCGATCACCCCCAAACCGCTGCCGCGCAGCTACAATTGCCTGAGGGTCCTGATCCATAGCCAGTAATCGACCCTGGTCGCCCAACCTGGTTAAAATCTCAGCAGCATGCCCACCCCGACCAAAGGTACCATCAAAATAAATGCCATCAGGCTTGATCGACAATGTATTCACTGCTTCAGTCAACAATACTGATTGATGACTGAATTCCCCGGAGATCACAACGACAGATTTTCCAGGGACGAAGGCATACCACCTTCATCATTATTAATATCTGTAAGCCAGCCAGCCTGGCTTTCATTCCAGCTCTGCTCATCCCAGATCTCAAATTTTTTACCCTGACCAATCAATACGATTTTCTTATCCAGCTGGGCATACTCCCTGAGCATGGGCGGCAATAGAATTCGCCCCTGACTATCCAGTTCCACTTCAGTCGCATGGCCTATCAACAGGCGCTGCAATAAACGAGCCTGCTTGTTCAAACTGGGCAAATTAACCAGCTGGGACTCAATGACTTCCCACTCATGCAATGGATAAACCAGCAAACATCGATCACGATCAACTGTCACCACCATTCGACCACCACAGGTCTCCATCAGGCGCTCGCGGTAACGGGCAGGCATAGCCATACGACCTTTCGTATCTATTGCCAGATTGTTTATACCGCGAAATATCATTCTTCTTATCTATCGCCTGTTGAATTAGTATGTTTTTACCAAATAGCTCTCAACTGCTTTTTTATCAGTGATGATTATGGAAACTGAGCCTAAACCAGGTAAACTACCCCACAATTTTCCACTATTCCCCACTTTGCCAAACTATAGGTACACCAGTCCACCACGTCAAGCAAAAAAACACGAATAAATAGGAAAAAATACCTTAAAAGACAGGAACTTAGCCCACAAAGATCAGGAATAAGCCAATAGGCAGAAGGATAAAAAAAATTAATTCAATGAGTTAGAGTCGGAACTTAATAATTTACTTTAAGTTCAAAACACAGGGTGTTTTTTTATGATTTGTGATACAGGTAAAAAAGAAAAGTCAGCCTGTAAGCCGGGTTCTGTCCAGCCGAAGCTGGGGTAATCATTCATCTAGGATGTATGTCACCATACACCTCAAGCAACCTACCCGGGAACAGTGCGGGTCACACCATTGCTCCCCTATTTGGTCTTGCTCCGAGTGGGGTTTACCCTGCCACAACGATTACCCGTTGCGCGGTGCGCTCTTACCGCACCATTTCACCCTTACCCCATAAAGAGGCGGTATATTTTCTGTGGCACTGGCCGTAGATTTACATCTCCCAGGCGTTACCTGGCACTCTACCCTGTGGAGCCCGGACTTTCCTCCAGTTAAAAACTGGCGATTACCCGGCTGACTTCGCTGACAACTATATCACAAGATACAAATAGCGCCAGTTGAAACAATATAGACTAAAGAAACAATTTATAAATAACATGCTACAAATTTAGCTCAACCTCCATCAAGCATAAGCAACACTAAGCAATTAATTATTCCCCGAAAACATCATCTGGGTGTCTGCACCTATTTTCATGGCCAGAAACCGTGTTTTCTGAAACCAGCACGCTCATTTTCCCCTTCTGCTTTTTCTTAATAAACATCCTAGCTTAATATTAAATGCATGATCCCTTGATAAAAAAGGTATTAGTTTTTTCCTCCTGATACCCAGTGTATTGCGCATTAACCATAACCCCTCGTGCTGACTGTCAACTTCCAGGCCTCGATCGAGAGCAGCAATTGTCCTACATCGACTATTTAATAAAAATTCAGCCCGTGCCAGATTCAAATAGACATCCCCATCTTTCAACTCAGCAGTTGCGGCTTTTCTACATAAAATAAGTCCATCAGCATCACCACTTAATAATCGTGCAAAACCCAGATACGAAATATATTTGTTTCTACAGGAGTGTGATGCTGAAATAGAATTGCAGGCTAATTGAAAACTTCTGGTAGCATCCTGAATAGCACGCCTGTGTAAATAATCGATACCATCAGAAAAATTTTTACAACAGGCAGAATAATCTTTATAAATTGCCTTGAGATGAGTCATATCAATAATCCTCCATGAAAAATACCGGGACTTTCCCTGCCCCTTAACAATGCTACTTAATACCAGATATTACTTTATTTTATATCCATAAAAAAGAAGCCACAGAGATTTCTCTGTGGCTCAACCACGCTAACAAACAAAACACTTACAAACTATTTACGCATCAACTTACCCAGCGTGTGATTCAGGGGATGACTTCTAGGCAGAAAGGGCAGAGGGCTTTTTACTCTTAAACCCAGTTGCTCACGCATCGCTCTTAATCCCGGATGACGATTATCAATATTCAGACCTTTTTTCAGAGCCACTATGGTATTTTTACGATTTTCAAAAAACCATTCTGCACGTGCCAGGTTTAAAAACACATCACCATCATGAAACTCTGAACGGGCAGCTTCGCGACATAAATTCAATCCACTGGCATCACCAGATAGCACTCTTGCCAGACCACAATATGATGCATATTTATTCCTGTATGCATCACTACGATCCACCGATTCAAAAGCAACCTGAAAGCTTTCTACAGCTTTTGGTAAAGCATGTTCTTTTAAGTGCGTAACACCATCAACAAATTCCGCACTACAGGTACTGAAATCTTCATATACTGGTTTAAGGGACATCTTTATAGCCTTCCTATTCAAACTAAAAACAAATCACAGTTCAGGCTTATTTAACACTCGCAAACCTGAAACACCTTACGCCCTTTCGATAGTCATTTTAATATTGGGTTCTGCAATAACTTGCTGGCAATATAATAACACTCCAGCCTCAAACAAATCATTTACTGAAAAAAATGCATATTCCATGCCTAAAAGATTATTTTTCTATATTTCAATAAGTTAAGGCTGACCTAACCTGTTCGAATGAGCAAAAATAAGCATCTTAATGTAAGGAAAACCGACGATTACACCAACTTTAGCTTACCTGAACAGTTCTAGCGCCAAAAAACTATCACTTAATCAGTCATTTATATTGAGTATGTAAAAACGTAAATTATTCCGACAGATAATCAACCGTAAGATTTATTAATTTTATCATTTAAATCAATCACTTGACTTTAATTTTAGCGCCAGTTTATACAGCTTGTTTTTTTTAATACCTGAAATTTTCGAGCTTATCTCACTTGCCTGCCTGACAGGTAGAACCTCCAGCAAAACCTGCATAAGACGCTCGGTATCGACTTCTATCAGGTCTGATTGAACAACCTCAGCCACCACTCCCTGAACAATAATTACGAATTCCCCTTTTTGTTGATTCAAATCACCTGATACCAGTTCCAGCAACTGGTTTAAACTGGCTTTACGAACAGTTTCAAATGACTTAGTCATTTCTCTTGCCAGCAGCGCTTCACGATGACCACCAAATACGTCAACCATATCTAACAAACTGGCAGTGATGCGATGACAGGACTCATAAAACACCAGGGTTGCCTGTTCTTTAACCAATGTTTCAAAATGCGCTCTACGAGCAGCTGACCTGGCTGGGGTAAACCCTTCAAAACGATAGCGGTCAGTAGCAATCCCGGATACTGATAATGCAGCGATAGCCGCACAAACACCAGGTACCGGGCTTACACGAATACCTTTTTCATGAGCTTCTTTTACCAGGCGGTAGCCTGGGTCACTTACTAGCGGGGTACCGGCATCAGATATCAAAGCAATATTTTGCCCCTGTTGCAGCTGTTCAATTAATACAGGTGCTTTAAGCGCCTCATTATGATCATGATAAGCTACCAGTGGAGTCTGTATATGATAATACTGTAGCAACGACCGGCTATGACGGGTATCTTCTGCTGCAATTAGATCGACCTCAGCCAGAATATCTTTTGCCCGTTCAGTAATATCTGCACGATTGCCGATAGGGGTAGCAACTATAAAAAGTGTACCACTGCTCATTGATATGCTTTAACCCAGACAAAATACTCCATGACCTATATAATACCTGAATCTATAAATTTAACTGAAGTTATCGATTGTACCCATTAATAATGAGATTACCGAATCCAGTTTTATTACTCAGCTTACTCGCTGTTCTAGTAACCGCCTGCGCTCCAGTAACTACACCCACCTCCGGCCTGTCTGACTCAGAGATATTACCTGAAAATCTGGCTACAGAAGAAATTGCTGAAGAATATTTAGCCAGGGCACAACTTAAACAAAATAATGAGCGAGATACGCTGCTAGCTAAATCAGCACAGGCCTATATCAATACTGGCAAATATGACAAAGCCGACATCATCCTCAAAATGATTAATTTAAAAACAGCTTCCCGCGAAAACCAGAGAAATATTCAGATACTGTCTGCTCGTATAGCTCTTGGACACGGCAACCCTCGGGAAGCTTTAAAACTATTAACTTTCGAAGATATCTTGCCGGATAAACAACAACTGTATGTCTACAAATACCGGTCTCAGGCTTTCATTGAGGCAGGTTACCCACTGGAAGCCGCGAAAACTCGAGTACAGATGGATCAATTGCTTGAAGATCCTGTAATAAAAGATAAAAATCATCAAATTATCTGGCAATCGCTCTCTCTTCTACCCGAGACCACACTACGACAGCTTAACCAGTCACCACTAAATAAACAGTTTCTTGGCTGGCTTGAACTTGCCAGCATTAGCAAACAGGCTCAGATAGACTGGCAATTTCTACAGGATAATATTAAAAAATGGCGAGAAAAATACCCTGATCACCCCGCAAAAGTATTCAGTGAAAAACTTTGGCAAAAACAGATTGAATTAATAAAGCAACCTCTACATATTGCCATCCTGTTACCTCTCACTGGACGCTACACACCAATCACCAATGCTATACGTGATGGTTTTTTAACTGCACACCTGCAATCGAACAATCAAACTCGTCCAAAGCTTACATTTATTGATACCAATTCTCAGACAGACAAAATATGGAATTTATATCAAGAAGCAGTCGAAAATGGCGCGGATTTTATTGTTGGCCCCTTTCTAAAACCCGCTGTTAATTCACTGGCTAAAACTGATGAGCTGCCTGTCCCTACCCTGACTCTAAATTACGTCGAATCACAAACAGAGGTTACCCAGGGACTGTTTCAGATTGGCCTGTTACCTGAAGATGAAGCCAGGCAATCAGCAGAAATGGCCTACAGACAAGGACACAGACATGCTGCCATTCTTGTTCCTCAGGGACAATGGGGACTGAGACTCAGCAATGCTTTTCAACAACGTTTTGAAGAACTCGGCGGTGTAGCAATTAGCAAACAAAACTACATATCAGGAAAACATGATTTCAAACAACCTATACAGATATTATTAAATATCGACCAAAGCTATGCACGCCATAGAAAAATACAAAGCATTGTAAATAATGAACTCAAGTTTATGCCCTACCGTAGACAGGACGTGGATATGATATTTATGGCGGCCACTCCTAAAGATGCACGACAACTTAAACCCCAGTTTAAATTTCACTATGCCGGAGAATTACCTGTTTACTCCACCTCACATGCATTTACAGGAAAAATTAACACTCGCGCAGATCGTGACATAGATGATCTCCTGTATTGTGATATGCCCTGGATATTACAGCCATCCAGGCCACTGTTTAATGCCCTGAAACTAAAATGGCCAGAACATCAGCCATATACCAGATTTTTTGCATTAGGGGCAGATACTTACCACATTATTTCAAATCTTAAACAACTTCAGAGCCAGCCCTACGAAAGATTTTCTGGACAAACAGGCAATATTTATATTGATCCCTTTAACAGATTACGCCGTGAACTATTATGGGCTCAATTTGTTAAAGGCAGGCCAGTAGTTTTTGACTTTAATGCATTCAATCAAGACACGCCTGCTAATGGTTCAAAAATTAACTAACTCAACAAATAAAGGAAAAGCTGCAGAAAGCATAGCCTGTGACTATTTACAGCAAAAAGGCTTAAAGTTAATAACCAGGAACTACCATTGTCGCCAGGGAGAAATTGACATTATCATGGACGATAATGGAACAACTGTATTTATCGAAGTTCGTTATAGAAAAAACGCCAGTTTTGGTGATGCCAAAGAAAGCATTACTCTTCAAAAACAAAATAAAATACGTACCACCGCCTTACACTATTTACATTCATTTCCTGAAAAAAATAACGCTCGCTTTGATGTTATAGCTATTACCGGCGAAAACAGCCAGCAGCAATTTGAATGGGTAAGGAATGCTTTTTAATTAAATATAATGACATGAACTTAATCGACAGAATAGAAGCTAATTTTCAAAATAGTATCGATACTAAAGCCAACACATTAATTGTAATGCAAAACCAGATAGCACTTGCAGCACAACTAATGACACACTGTTTATTATCAGGCAACAAAATACTATCATGTGGCAATGGAGGCTCAGTTAGTCTTGCACAGCATTTTTCATCTTTAATGCTAAATCGTTATGAAATCGAACGCCCGGGGCTACCTGCTATCACATTAACCTCTGACACATCGACACTAACATCGATTGCTGACAATTACAGTTATGATTTAATATTCGCCAAACAAATTCAGGCACTGGGTCAGAACGAAGATATTTTGCTTACCCTCAGCACAACGACTCATTCTAACAACATACAGCAGGCTATTAACGTGGCTCATGACCGAGGCCTACATGTTATTTCACTCACTGGAAATATTACTACTGAATCCCAGCCAGAGTTAAAAACTGAAGACATTGAAATCCGGATACCCTCTGACTCTATGCATAGAATTCAGGAAACCCAATTACTGGTAATTAACTGCCTGTGCGACTTAATAGATCAGCAATTAATGGGGCAATAACAAATTCATGGAAAAAAAATTTTCAAGTTCATTGAAAAGCATCCTCAATCAGGAATCCATATTAACTGACCCTGCGGCATGTATAAGCTACAGCTATGACAATAGTCGTCGGCATTCATTACCTGATCTCGTTGTACTTCCTGAAAATGAAGAACAGGTGATAGACATAATAAAATTATGCAACAAATACAAACAGCCAGTCACTGCCAGGGGGAGAGGAACAGGAACAACCGGTGCAACAGTACCCAGTAATGGCGGACTGGTACTATCATTTGAAAAAATGAATGCAATCCTGAAAATAGACCCTGACAATAGAGTCATACAGGCACAACCTGGAGTTACAAACCAGGAAATACAGCTAGCAGCAGCTGAACATGGTTTTTTCTGGGCACCAGACCCTACCAGCGCAGCATTCTGCACCATTGGAGGCAATCTTGCTTATAATTCTGCCGGACCACGCGCTGTAAAATATGGGACATGCAGAGAAAATACGCTGGGATTACGTGCAGTCACAGGCGAAGGCGATCTCATAAAATGCGGCACTTACACGACTAAAGGTGTAGTTGGTTATGATCTTACACGATTAATTATTGGTTCAGAAGGCAGCCTGGCAGTTATTACTGAAGCAACTTTAAAACTATTACCTAAAGCCGAAACAAAACGCACATTAAAAGCAACATACAAAACGATGGAAGCCGCAGCTAAAGCCGTCTCCAGCATCATGTCGCAACCAGTAACACCGTGTGCTCTCGAATTTATGGATAGTAATGCTCTTGATATAGTTCGAGACTACTCATCAGCCCAGTTACCTGATGCTGCTGGTGCCATGCTTATGATTGAAGTTGATGGCAGCCTTGACCATATAGATCATGCAGTCAATGCGATTCAAAAGGCCTCGATTGTTAATGATCATATTGAAACTCTGAGCGCCAGGAATAAAGCCGAAGCCATGGCACTATGGGAAACCCGTAAAGCACTTTCCCCTTCATTACGTAAAATAGCACCAAAGAAAATCAATGAGGATATTGTTGTACCTGTTTCACATATGGCAGCACTCATAAGCCAGTTAAACCTGTTAAGCAAAGAATATAGTATTCCTATTGTCAATTTTGGTCATGCAGGCAATGGCAATATTCATGTGAACTTATTAATTAATCCTGATGATGCAACAGAAGTTCACAATGCCGAAATGTGCCTGGATAAAATTTTCGACCTGGTGCTCTCACTTAATGGCACCCTGTCTGGAGAACACGGCATTGGACTGGAAAAACGTAATTTCATTTATAAGGAACTATCTGCCAGTGAAATCAAAATCATGAACGGGATTAAACAGCAGTTTGATCCTAATGATATTCTCAATGCAGATAAAAAATTGTTTATTACTAATTAACTAACTGAAAAAATCACTTAACAACACGTAATTTTGGTTTATTTGGCGCATCATCATCGTCAGTATCGTCATCATTTGGCGGCTCGGGCCCCTGAGGCTCTTCACTAAACATCATTCCCTGGCCATTCTCACGAGCATATATCGCAAGCACGGCTTCAGTTGGAACTACAATATCCGTTTCCTTGCCACTAAATCGCGCATTAAATGAAATCATATCATCTCCCAGTGTCAGACCATGAACAGCCATAGGAGCAATATTTAAAACTATTTTATTATCCTGTATATATTGCACTGGCACCTCAACACCCCGAACAAGAGCATCAACCAGTATATAAGGCGTCACCCCGTTATCAACAATCCATTGATACAGGGCTCTTATGAGATATGGACGACTTGATGTCATATCTGTATTTCAACACATCCTGAAAAAAACAACCACCCAGTTCTGGGTGGTTAGTTATTTTTACAAACGCATTTCCCTTTCAGTTTCTGACAGACTTTCTCTGAATGTTTCACGCTCAAATAAACGCTCAGCGTAATCCAGCACAGGCTGTGCTTCTTTAGGCAATTCTATGCCCAATATTGGCAATCTCCACAGTACGGGAGCTATGGTTGCATCAACCAGGCTAAATTCCTGACTTAAAAAATATGGCATCACTGTAAAAATTTCAGCCGAAGAAATCAGGCTTTCTCTTAATTCTTTACGTGCTTTAGTGGCTACTTTTTCTGTCCCGATCAAAATATCCTCCATCAAGGGATACCAGTCGGCCTCAACCCGATGCAGTGCCAGTCGAGTTTTTGCCCTTGACACTGGATCTACCGGCATCAATGGCGGATGAGGAAAACGCTCATCAAGATACTCAATAATAACTCTTGAGTCATACAGTACCAGGTCACGATCAACCAGTGTTGGTACCGTATTGTAAGGATTAAGCTCAGAAAGATCTTCAGGCAATTGCCCCAGATCAACATCAAGCGTATCAAAAGTAATATCTTTTTCAGCCAGCACCAGTCGTGTTCTATGACAGTATGGACAGGCAGGAGCAGAAAATAGATTCATTACTGATCTACGATTGGCGAGTGCATTATTCGCCGCCATGTTAATAACCTCGGTGTGAATTAGTTTTCATGAAACAATAATTATAGACACACGTCCCTGTGCGTTGTTCCAGATTAAT
>Ga0224501_10002896_pt1 | contig 13511 bp, 11 predicted proteins | sample SF_Oct11_sed_USG_4_FD_169105 | JGI IMG/M metagenome (GOLD analysis project Ga0224501, IMG submission 169105) | Sediment microbial communities from San Francisco Bay, California, United States - SF_Oct11_sed_USGS_8_1 | ecosystem: Environmental > Aquatic > Marine > Sediment | place: USA...
CACTTATTTTGTTTTTATCATCGTCGCCGCGTTTGTTTTGCCAATGAACGCGGTTGCTACAAGTCCTGAAAAAAATTTAAAAATAAGCATCGATAGTCGGTTCATGAATGTGTTCGCAAAAGAAAGTGATCCAGCTTATTTAGGCTTGGCCAATGTCGATAGTGAAACCGTAAGTAGTGAAGCGGCTTATATTCTTGTTGGGCCACGCCTGGGTTTGCAAACGGTGTTTCCAGTGGAAACTGTGCCGGGTTTAAACTTGGCTTATGAATATTCATTAAACCTGTATCCGTGGTTATATTATTCTTACTCGATGGGTCCATTTTCTGGACGACTCAGTGGTGGCCAGGCATTCAATATAAATGCACTTGCGCAAGTCGAGTACGAATTTAAAACCAACTGGTATTTTAATATTGCCTCGGGTTTGCTTTATCAATTTATGTTTGTCAAAGGTGATAATCAAACTTTGGCGCCGTACACGGCCTATACTAGGGAATATAGTGTGCACAGTGTTGATGGCGTCATTGATTTAGGTTTGCGCCATCATCATTCACCACAACTGGATATTTTTACCAATTTTCAGATGGCTTTGTGGTTGCCCTATACCAAAGTAGATTTTCAACTCATTGATGGTCGACCTAAGCTTGAGCGTAAACTAAGTCTGGGGCTAGTTCTAGGCGTGGCGTTTACTTATTGAGTTTCACTAAAGCGATTCGCTAAACAAACAAAATCATTAACGCTTAATGTTTCTGCGCGGTTGGCGGGGTCGATTGTGCAATGTTGATAATCGGATTCATTCAATAGATGTTTAAGATTATTGCGCAAGGTTTTGCGGCGATGCGCAAAAGCGGCCGTAACGATTTTTGCAAATTGTTGGGTGTCGATTGCCGCGGGTTCAATGGTTTTGCGTGGTTGCAAATAAACAATCGCAGAGTCGACTTTAGGGGCTGGTTTAAACGCACCGGGACCAATCGTGAATAATTTTTCAACATCGCAATAATATTGAACCATGACACTTAAGCGACCGTATTCTTTGCTGCCAGGTTTAGCAACCAAACGCTCAACGACTTCTTTTTGCAACATGAAACACATGTCCTGAACCAGTTCAAGCGAATCAATTAAATGAAAAATTAAAGGAGTGGAGATATTGTAGGGTAAATTACCGATGACACGCAGACTATTTTTGTTTACGCCCAGTGATGAAAAATCAAATTTCAAAACGTCGCAATTGTGTATGCGCAAATCCCCAAGTGGTGCGACATGAGTTTCTAAATGTTCGATTAAATCTCGGTCGAGCTCAATTACATCCAAACTTTTGCAAGATAACAATAAAGGACGGGTCATGGCGCCCAGGCCTGGACCAATTTCGACGACGTGTTCGCCCGGTGCAGGATGAAAGGTATTGACGATATTGTCAATCACACTTGGGTCATGGAGAAAATTTTGGCCGAAGCGTTTACGCGCTTTGTGTTGCATGATGTTTCTGGTGTTGACTCATCTGAATAGCCGTGTTGATGGCGCGTTGTAAACTATCGGCCTTGGCTTGTCCGCTACCGGCAAGTTGCAAAGCAGTGCCATGATCCACCGAGGTACGAATAATAGGTAAACCTAGTGTGATATTGATGGCATCACCAAAACCGATATGTTTCAACACGGGTAAGCCTTGATCATGATACATAGTGAGCATCACATCAGCGCGTGCTATTTTATCTGGCGTGAACATGGTGTCAGCGGAATAAGGACCATAAATCTGTTGTCCTTCTGCCTGTAATTGTTGGATGATGGGCGAAATAATAGTTTGCTCTTCATCACCCAAATGACCGTCTTCACCCGCGTGTGGATTTAATCCTGCAACATAAATTATCGGCGCGGCATTGGTGAAAAACTTTTGTGTGTCGGCAATAGTCACGTCCAGCACTTGGCGTAGACGTTCAGGAGTGATTTGCTCAGACACATCTTTAAGTGGTAAATGAGTAGTGACTAACGCCACGCGCAGTGCATCGCAAGCCAGCATCATCACTGGCTGTTGTGCTTCACATTGCTGCGCAATAAATTCCGTGTGGCCACTGAACTTGATGCCGGCCTGGTTGATGACACCTTTGTGTATGGGGGCAGTGACCATGGCGTCCGCTTTGCCGGCCAAACACATTTCTGTTGCAGCGGAAATGCTAAATAAAACCGCTTTGCTGTTTTGTGGGTTCAGTTGTCCTGCCAGCACTTCAGTGGCCGTTGGCATGTCTAATAAAGTCATACTGCCGGCTTGATGGGGTTGGATTTGTTGGCGGTTCCAAGTCTCAAAGTTGATGCTTTGCTTAAGCTGTTGTGCACGATTTTGTAGTACCTGCTGACTACCGACAAAAATGAGTTCCGCGTCCCAGGCTTGTTGGCACACAGCTAAACAAATATCCGGACCGATACCACTAGGCTCGCCGGTGGTGATGACTATTCGTGGAAGATTGGTCATGGGACTAAAACTCACTACAACTTCAATTTATATTCGACATAAGCCTCGTCGCGGCGTTGACGTAACCAGCTTTCTAATTGTTCTTCAATTTTGCGTTGGCGCAAGGTGTTGCGTGCCTGGTTGCGTGAGAACTCATCACTTTGATCTTGTTGACGACGTTCAATCACCTGGGCGATATGCCAACCAAATTGAGTTTGAAATGGTTCGCTGATTTGATTGGCTTTAAGTTGATCCATTGCTTGTTCAAACTGTGGCACCATGTCGCCGGGATTAATCCAACCTAAGTCACCACCACGAATTGCGCTACCACGATCTTCAGAGTGTGACTTCGCTAGTTCCTCAAATGAATCACCGCCTTCGATACGTGATTTAAGCTGACGCAGGCGTGCAATCACATCGATTTTTGTCGCAAGCTCATTGGGTTTTAGCAAAATATGGCGTGCCTTGGTTTGGGTGATAATGTGTTTTTTTCCCGCGCGCTTATTTAAAAGTTTAATCACATGGAAACCACTGGGGCTGCGAATGGAGTCACTAATGTCGCCAACTTTCATATGCACCACTTCACTGGCGAACAAGGTGGGTAGTTGACCTGCTTTACGCCAACCAAGATTGCCGCCTTGCAAGGCTTGTTGACCGTCAGAAATTTTAATCGCAAGTTGATTAAACTCAGCTCCTTGTTTTAATTGTTTAATAACGTCTTGCGCTTTTTGTTTGGCTTTTGCAATATTGTCTGCCGAGGCGGCTTCGGGAACAGAAATTAAAATATGGCCTAGTTCAAACTCATCATCAATGTCACCTTGTGCTGACTGGGTGGCAATAAAATTACTAATTTCCTGATCTGTGACAGTGACTCGACTATTGATATCACGGTTATGCAAAATCGCAATGATTTGTTGACTGCGAATATCTTCACGGTATGCAGCGAAATCCAATCCTTGTTGTTCGACTAACTGGCGAAATTCACGCACGGTTTTGTTATTGCTACTGGCAATATTATTAATGGTTTCATCAAGCATGTTGTCGTTGACAATAATGCCAGTGTTGCGAGCAATTTGTAATTGCAATTGTTTACGGATTTCATTTTCCAATACTTGGCGGCGTAAGATGTCTTCAGGTGGCGGCGGCGTGCCTTGTTCGCGTATCAGTGCCTTAATGGTTTGCACTTGAGTATTTAATTCATTAACGGTGATGATATCTTCATTGACGATGGCAGCGATACCATCGAGTGGCCGCAGACTCGGGGATTCAATGGCAAGCACGCTGAGAGGAAGGCAGGCGCATGCCAATAAAAAGCCATATGCGGATTTTAAATATTTTTCACTAATTCTCATCTTGATAACCTAATATTTCACTGCCGAAGCGTTTCTGTAAATTCTGTCCCACACTGGTCAAGCCCTTGAATTCAAATTGCAGGCCGATATGGCGCTGAATGGGCGCATTTGGGTCGCTGCGGAACATCCTACCTAAAACACGGATACTCCAGCAGCAGTTATTATACTCTAGACCCACTACGGATTCTGGAGAAAATTGTGTGTCTAGGGCATATCGACTGCTGGCGACCAGGGACCAATCGGCGCCAAGGCGAATACTGGCAGCAGAATCTACTTGTTGGTAATTTTCTTTTTGTTCACGGTAGTTGAGAAAAAACACTTGCGATTTACCCGTGTATTCAAAAGAAGAGCTAAAGTGGCTGGGTTGTTTTTCCTGGGGATCGACAAACCATTGCAACCGATATTTTAAGCTGCGTCGTGGTGTGGCCAGTAGGTCGAGACCGAGCAATTGTTCTCCACGCTTATAAATGCTTTCGCCAGGAAAAGTAACCTTCTGATTTTCTAGATAAAAAGCGCTGCTAATTGAGGCGAGCAATAGTTGCTGACCGGAGTTTTTATTAAGCAAGCGCGAACTCAAATCTAAGCTAAGACGATTCACGTGGGCGTTAAAATCATTGCCATTGAGTAAATAACGGCGAAATAGCCATGCTTTGTCGGCACGAACCAGGCCACTATCCATATTGGGAATTGTGCTTTGGTTCACCCAGGGGCTGTATAAATAATAGGCTCTTGGCTCCAGGGTTTGTGCAAAGCGTCGGCCAAAACGTTCAAAATACAAACCGGTGTCGAGCGAAGCAGAATAGGCGCGATAATGCGGCCGATCTGGGTGAGCCTCGATTTGGTAATATAATTGCCGCGCAGAAAAGTCGAGTTTGATAAAACCCCAGGGCTTTAACCAGGGATAGCGCACAAACGGTTCCAGCAACAAACGACGGGTATCGGCTAAATAATCATGTTGATAATAACTGGCTTGGCTTTTTAAACCGTATTGGAAACCCAAGATTGATGCTTGTGAAATTAATTGCACTTGTGGTAACAGGCGATAGGGCTGAGTTTGTTGGCTAAGCAATCGGTAATCTTGTAGGCGGGCACTCAATTGCCAATGTTCGCCATAACTGGAAAACAGTGTTTGTCGAGACATTTGGGTACGGCTAGTGCTCAATAAGTTGGTGCCTAAATCGCGGAAATAATCGTTGTCGTCGACATGTTCGAGGTAAGTGTCCCATTGACTATGAAGAAACAACGAATGTCGATGTTGGAATTTGCTGTAACTGCGTTTTTGTCCGGTGATGCGATCATGGGCTAAATATTCACTGAGTAGAATGCCATTACTACGAGGATAAAGGTAACGCAATTCGCCGGCGAGTTGTAGTCCGCGTTTGCTTATAAAGCGCGGTGCCAGGGTCATGTCCCGTTGCGGTGCAAGATTTAAATAATAAGGTATACTCATATCAAAGCCATTACGATCTGAGTTATCGATGCTGGGTGATAAAAAGCCCGACTTGCGACCGGCTAGGGGAAAGCTGATCCAGGGAAAATAAAATACCGGTAGCCGCGCCATTTCCAAACGAACATGTTTGGCCACGCCCTCATTTTTCGCCTCGTCTATGCTCAATTCTGCTGCGCGTAATAGCCATCCATGATCTGGGTCGGAACATGTAGTGTAACTACCTTGCTTCATGGTGATGCGTTTTTCCGAGAAATTGAAGGTGGTCGCTTGGCCATGTGCCAGTCGCTGGTTCAAGTAGTATTGCGCTTGTTTAATTTCGCCGCTTTCCTTAAACAGGTTCAAGGTCGCGTGATCACCTTTGATAACAATTTTTGGTGTCTGAAAATGAATATTGCCTTGGGCTTGTAATTGTCCATCGGCTTTAAAATAAGTCGCTTTGTCAGCGCTTAAGTATTGTTGATTGCGTTTAAGTTGAATATTACCGCTGAATTGAAATTCCAATTTATTCTTTGCTGTGCCCCGGTCACCGCTTAAATAGACCTGGTTATCAAGTTGTGCGGGTACTTGCATCGCTTCAAAAAGCGGTGGACGTTCGCAGTGGGGACTGGCGATAGGCGCAATATTGGCCGCATCAACATTAGGGCTTATCCACAGGCAAAGCAGCAGTAAGCTTAATCGAGACTTGGTGATATAGGGATTTTCCATGCAAGAGAATAATAAACCAAAACCGCCAATTTTACGCTAACCGGGAAAACAAAGCAGGGATTATTCCGCGTTTGTATGCTATTTATTCGGGCTCATTGAGTATGCCGGCGGCGAAGGCTTCGTTTAGCTCAGACTTGAGGTATTGCCACAAGTCCATACTGCCTTCACCAATCAAAGCATTCGCTTGCAAAATGGTGTCCGCAGAAATGTCATGTTGACGCCAGCTATGACCCTGGCCGAGCAAATTTTGCAAAAGCGGTGGTAAGCGGTCAATGGCTTTGGCAAAACGGGCTTCAGCTGTTTGCACTTGTTCGAATTCCTCATAGAGGCTTAAACACTCGTCGGCAAGAGGGCTTGGTAGATACTGGATAATACGTCGAAACCCGTTTTTTTCGTCACGAGCAGTGCTGGGTTGTGATGATGCATAAAATAGTGTGTCACCGGCATCGATTTCACCGAGGTCATGTAGTAAAAGCATTTTAATCACTTTGTTGACGTCGACTTTTTCATTGGCATACTCGCCGAGCATCAAGGCACAAAGACACACCTGCCAACTGTGTTCGGCTGAATTTTCAAAACGGGTTAAACCAATAGGTTGGGTTTTACGACTGACTTGTTTGAGTTTTTCGATTTCAATAATGAATTGAATAATAGATTGAAATGTTTGCAAAACTAAGTTCCTCAATAATGGTATTGAGTATATCAAGTTTGTAGTTTTTTTTGTGAGCTGAAATCTATGTGGTGTAGGAAAAATGTATGGCCTATATATTCGCCAATAATAAATTTTGGGACACCATCAGATCGGAAACCTCATCGTCATCCGGCGTGCGACCCCTACCGAGAAAATCATAATGATCGATGCCTTCAATAATGCCCTGGGCAAATTCGGCTTCAGCAAAATAAATGCGGGGTCGACCGCGCAGGCGTTTTACTTCAGGTGTATGGTTGCCGACGACAACGCCTAAGGTATCACCGCGCAACATATCGATATCATTGCCTGAGTCACCAGCAACTAATATCTTCTCAAAAGGTATGCCCCATTTATCCGCAATATAACGCACAGCTGAGCCTTTAGATGCGCGCATGGGCAAGACATCTAGAAAACTGCCATGGGAATAAACAACATTCACGTGTAAATCATGTTGGCGTAAAAATCGTTTGATTTCTTTCGGGCTTGGCGCTTGATGGGGGTCAATAAAATAGCTGACTTTGAATGGACGTTGTTCGCTACGTGGTTGCAAACGCAATCCCGCTAGAGATTTTAAAGCAAAACGAATTTCTTCGGCGTTCCAGCGATATTCGATTAAACGCGCCCATCCGCCATCAAATACCGATTGCGGCCCGTAATGAATTTCGGTGCCAACAGAACTAATGATAAAATCCAAATGCGGTACTTCCCATTCTTGCATGGCTTGTTGCGCGCTACTTAAATGGCGTCCCGTGGCCACGCCCAAGCCGATATGTTCATCGGATTGATGAATGCGATCGAGTAAACGTTTTAATGATGCGCCATCGCCAATTAAGGTGTTGTCAATATCGCAAATTAACAAACGATCAATGGTTGGTAGCCGACTGCGGTTAAATTGATGCAATGGGCGTTTATGTTGAGTTTTGAAAAGTTTGTTTAAGGTTTTAATATAGTGTTGCGCATGACCAGACCAGGAATAATAACGATGAGCGCCCGCAAGACCATTCTTAGCCCAACGACGCAGCTGACCGCTATCACTAAAGGCATCAGTGAGTTTATTGGATATATCATCAACATTTTCTGGGTCAAACAATAAGCCATTGCGGCAATTTTTAATAATTTCCACTGGGCCACCATTTTGCGTGGCGATAACGGGTAGGCTGCTAGCAGCAGCTTCGATAATGGTCAAACCAAAGGGTTCGGTTAACGCCGGATTGATAAATACACCTTTGCGTTTGGCCGCTAGTTGATATAACAAAGGCACATCATCAGGCGCATGTTGTTTTGGATATGCGACACGTCCATATAAATCATAGTGGTCGATGAGCATTAACACTTCTTGGAAAACCTGGATGGAATCTTTTTCCCAGCCCTCCACATCATCACGATTACCAATAATTAAAACCAAGTTGGCTTTTTCTTGCAACTCGGGATTTTGTGCATAGGCAATCACTAGATTTCGCACGTTTTTACGTCGATCAGCACGTGCAAGTGCGAGAATCATGGGTTTTTTTGGTTGCTGTAAAAAACGTTCGACATCATTTTTTATTTGCGCTTGAATTTTCCGACGGCCGGGCGGATGAAATCGATCAAGTTCGACTCCCGGTGGAATGACAACCATGCGTTCAGGTTGATAGTTGTCATAGAGTTGGTATTGTTCATCGACTTCTTGCTGTGTACTTGTGATGACTGTTGCCGCTAAATCTAAGGTATATTCTTCGGCTTCAATGCGTTGCCAAATATTATATTGTTTATCGATGGTCTCATCGCGCATGCCGTTTTCCCGTAAACGTTGTAATTTGTCACGGCCCAGGGAGTGACCGGTAAAAAATAAAGGTACACCCAGTATGCTGGCCAGTTGAGCACCAACAAAACCCGCATCAGCATAATGTCCATGAACGACATCCGGGGCACGACCAACGCTACGAATATGTTTTAGTGCGCGGTCTGCAAATGCATCTAAATGTGGCCATAAAACCTCTTTGCGTAAATAGCGCTTTGGGCCGCAGGGAATGCGAATGATTTGGCAGTTGTCACTGATTTGTTCCATGGGCTGGCTGTAATCATCCGCTATCTTGGCATCAAATACTTGCCGGGTGAGCAGGTCGACCCGATCAACCTCCGGATGTTGCCCAAGGTTTTTTGCAAGTTCGACCAAATATTTAATTTGGCCGCCGTTATCAGCATCACGGCCTAATTCGAGATTATCCCCACGTATGAGTCCATGAACGGAAATAAGAACAATATATAAACCTGAGCTATTTTTATTTGGCATAGCGCTGCTTAAGTCCATGATGATTGGGTTTCCATGTAAAAGGCATGGTCTAGGCGTATTGCTCCTTGTTGTTCACAGATAGTGGCGGCGAAAGCCAAGGCACGCTTAAGAATTTCTTGTTTAGACCAATGATTTAGTAAGCCATAAATACAGACGGCGCTGAAGGCATCACCGGCACCGACGGTGTCGACCAAGTGATCGATTGTTGGGGCGGCTTCAAAAAATACTTCGTTTTTTGTGCATAAATAGGCTCCCTTTGCACCACAAGTCAGAATTAGCAGATGCAAGCTCAAATCGTGAACCAGGGTTGATAAGCGTTCTTCAATCGATGGGTGTCGATGGTCAGGGAAAAGCTGATCAAGTTCTTCGTCATTTAATTTTAAATAATCACATGCGGTTATCGCTTGCTTCACCAAGTTCAGGTTCCACCAAGGCGAGCGTAAATTAATATCGACAAAACGCGTGGTTGCTTTTTGACCTGCTTGCACTATTGTGGAGCGAGAGACTGGATTACGCATGGCGAGACTGCCATGGTATAGAAACGTGCTGTTTTGATCATGCAGAAGCTTGTTGAGTGCTTTATCATCGATAAAATCATAAGCCTGTTGATCTAGAATATCGAAACTATGGCTGGTTTCTGTCCAATGGATGTTGACTTGACCTGTGGGATGCTTCGGGTCAAATTGTATTCCTGTTAAGTCCATACCCCAGGATATCATTTTTTCTTTAATAATTTCAGCGGCTTGATCTTCACCTAAGCGCGACACAAAGAGCACGGGCGAAGCGAAACCATGTAAGTGCCATGCCACATTAAATGGCGCTCCGCCGAGCACTTGGGTACCATCAGGAAACACGTCGAATAAAACTTCTCCTATAATAATCAGCTTATTTTCGACTGGTGTGGTTTTTGATTGTGTAGGGTTTTGGCTCATCAGTTCGGTGTCCGGTTGTAAAAACCTCACTTTAACTCTGACTTGCAAAATAGAAACCAATTACAATAATTGGTTTTGGTATATAAGCTTGTATCTAAAAGGATGGTAGTGTGAGCGATAATCGTCAAGGGGAATTGGAAAATTGGTTAAGAGGACTCCCCAAGTTTGAGTCATTTGAAATTGTCTTGGCTTCAGGAGATGCCAGTTTTCGGCGTTATTTTCGTATAACACGTGCAAGCGATGGGCAAAGTTTTATTGCCATGGATGCACCGCCGGATAAGGAAGATTGCCACCCTTTTGTTGACATTGCTCAGGCCATGCGGCAGATGGGTTTAAATACCCCAGAAATTTTCGAACAGGATTTAACTCAGGGATTTTTATTATTAAGTGATTTTGGTGATGAACAATATCAAGCACACTTAAATACCGAAAGTGTTGAGCGACTCTATGGTGATGCTTTAGATGCATTGTTTTGCTTGCAGACCGAGTGGCCAAAAGTAGCGACTACAATCCCTGACTATGATCATCCGCTGCTGATGCGTGAAATGAAATTATTTCCTGAGTGGTTTCTTGGTCAGCATCTTCAAGTGCAATTATCTACGCAAGAAACTGAACAATTGCAATCGGTATTTGAAGCATTGGCTCAGTCAGCTTTAGCGCAACCCCAGGTGTGGGTGCATCGGGATTACCATTCGCGAAATTTAATGTTGGTGGAAAAAAATAATCCTGGCGTATTGGACTTTCAGGATGCGGTAGTCGGTGCTGTTACTTATGATCTGGTGTCTTTGTTACGTGACTGCTATATTGCTTGGCCAATCGAACAAGTGGAGCAATGGGTGAAACAGTATCGGCAACGCTTGAGTGATGCTGGTTGGTCCCTAGGCGACGATAAAAGATTTTTGCGTGATTTTGATTTAATGGGTGTGCAGCGTCATTTAAAAGCCATTGGGATATTTGCTCGCTTAAATCATCGTGATGGCAAGACTGGTTATTTAGCAGATATTCCTCGCACATTAACTTATGTGCAAACAGTATGTGAAAAATATTCAGAGCTAAAATTTTTAAATTCCCTGATTAGCGAAAAAGTTTTGCCTGTGTTTAACCAAACCAATGGACAGCGATTATGAAAGCGATGATTCTAGCCGCGGGGCGAGGTGAGCGTATGCGGCCGTTAACTGATCAAACGCCAAAGCCGTTGTTGCATGCGGGTGGCAAACGTTTAATCGAATATCATATCGAAGCGTTGGTTGCCGCTGGTGTCGAGCAGATTGTGATTAATTATTCACATCTTGGTGAGCAAATTAAAAACTCCTTGGGTGATGGCAGTCGATTCGCAACACATATTGTTTATTCAGCAGAAGACAATATGTTGGAAACCGGTGGTGGAATTTTTCAAGCATTAAGCTTATTCGGCAATGAGCCTTTTATCGTGGTGAATGGCGATATTTGGACGGATTATGATTTTTCACAATTGTGTTTGCCTGAATCATGTTTGGCGCATTTGGTTTTAGTGGATAATCCACCGCATAATCCACAAGGAGATTTTCACATAAATCAACAGATGTTAGATCCAGAGCTTGGCCCTAGTTACACCTTTAGTGGTATAGGTTTGTATCAGCCAAAACTTTTTGAAAATTGTGAAGCCGGACGTTTTCCATTAGCGCCTTTATTGCGACAAGCTATTGCTCAGCATCAGGTGAGTGGTGAATATTTTACAGGTCACTGGTGGGATATAGGTACACCGGAACGTTTAACAAGCTTGGATTTGTTTTTAAAGCAACAAGTAGAATAAATGACGAATACACCCCTGGGCTAGTGTTAAAACTCCACGCCAAAATACAAAACAAGAATCAATCCAAATAACCATAACAAACCCTTGAGTAAAAAAAACCAGAAACTTGCTAGACCTAATTTTTTTAGCCAGTGAGTCTGGGTCGTTTTGTCGGTGACCTCGGGATTTTCATTGAGTGATTTGCTGTGTAATTTCATGGTCATTGTCGTCATTCCCTCCATCCCTATACATCGGCTGATACACATGGTTTTCGAAATAATAATACTGTGTTTAAAAAAAAGTGGTTGAATTAAAAAAAAACACTGAAATATCGAATTTTCATCGGTAAAAGCTGGTTTATCCTTGGAAAAAACTTTTTAAACCTCATATGCACAGGTAAAATAGGCATGGCTTGCGCTATCTGTCAGACAGTAAGAAGCTGGGGCGATGTTAGCTAATCTTGCATTAAGGTGAACGGCCTCATAATGAAAAAAAACTAAGAACAGCAAGTGGCAGGATTGGTAGGTGTTTTCAGACCTAATCTAGAAAACCAAGTAAAACAGAAATGAAAATAAACACCATATAAAAAGGTGTGGATGAGGGACATGTGGATATCATATTAAAAGACATTGGCGTCGCAACTTTTTTTGCTGACGACGATTTGGTGAATTCATCTGGAATTAATGCCAAGCTTGCTCAGTTTAAACAACGCTTGCCTGTGGTTAATCATCATCAATTGATGCCGAATGAATATTTTGAGCAGTACACGCAACCATCGAGTTTTTCAGAATTACTTGATGTTGATACCAAGCCATCAAAAAAATTAGCGCGAATTGCTGCAAACGCATTTAAAGATTTAACTCGTGTTGCAGCAATGGATGATATGGAGTGGGAAAATAGTGGATTGTTTGTGGCATTGCCTGCACATTACCAGGCGTGGGATCAGCAATGTTTGCGCGATTTCTTTGATGAGTTTCATGATGAAACCGGACGCGACTTTGCGCATTATGAAGATTTTTCATTTTTTGGTGCAACCGGTGCGTTAAAGGCGATTGCAAAAGCTACTCAGCAAATTCAAGCAGGTTTGTTGTCGCGAGCCGTGATTGGAGGTATTGATGCTGCCGTTGTATTTTCAGATAAAAGCAAAAATCAAATGCCTTGTGAAAGTGCTGCCTTTATTTTACTTGAGCCAGCCAATGTAATTAGTGCCGAGGTAAATATTCGAATTCATACGCCCGTGATTAAATCCATTCAGTCAAATGCAGAAGAAGGTTTGTCTCAGGTTTTAGGTGAAATTCTTTTAGGTGACACTGAAGCGCCATTGGTGGTTTGTGATTTACAACATCATAATTCTGATCAATTCGGGTGGCAGATCGCTGCGGAAAAATTCTCCACAAAATATGGCCAACACCTGCCCTTGAAACAACCCGTCACCAGTACCTGCGAACACGAAGCTACGTCGGCGGCATTACTTGTCGTTATGGCATCAGCGCTGATTGGCTCAAAAAATCGAGGGCATCAACAAGCGTTGGTCTGGTGTAGCAGTGATGATGGTGAGCATGCAGCCATGATGTTGAGTCGGTATTAGCCATACATAATTAAAGGGCGACTTGAGACATCCTCCTATTTAACTCTGCATTCAAACGGCGTAAACTTACGTGTCTATATACTAAGAATCACCAAAAAGGGAGATCTCAATATGGAGGCGGTAGGTGACAAAACAAATTCGCTATTTTCCATTAAAGCTAACGAAGCAAGATTTGGTTTTTCCATTGATGGCGCAGAAGCACTACGAGTGGTGCGTTTCTCCGGTAGTGAAGCGGTTTCAGAGTTATTTAGCTACTCAATTCAAATAGCTGCCGAAGATGATCAATTAGAGTTCTCAGATATTGTTGGCA
>Ga0224501_10002897_pt1 | contig 13509 bp, 12 predicted proteins | sample SF_Oct11_sed_USG_4_FD_169105 | JGI IMG/M metagenome (GOLD analysis project Ga0224501, IMG submission 169105) | Sediment microbial communities from San Francisco Bay, California, United States - SF_Oct11_sed_USGS_8_1 | ecosystem: Environmental > Aquatic > Marine > Sediment | place: USA...
GATAAATGTGAGGAGCTCATACTCACAGAGAGGGGCCTGCGGTGCCCTGGATTCGAACCCAGGTTCTTACAGTTGCAAGACTGACGCTTTTAACAACTGAGCTATCGTGATTTCTCAAACAATGTCCCAACCATATCTAGACCACAGTTCTGAGATCAAGACATTCCCAAATTACAATTCTCTTTCTGAAAAATTCTAGATAACAGAGTGACATGTGGAGATAGCCCCTGTGCTAATGGAGGTACATGTGTACCCAAGTCTGGTGACTTTCTATGTCAGTGTAGTGTCTTCTGGAAAGGCAGAAAGTGTGAACAAGGTAAGCTAATCTTACCACCTCATAATCATCCGTGCTGATTGCGACTCTTTGTACACCAATAGCCATCGGTGCCCATTTGGAGTCCAATTAAGCCGGGGTTATGGGCATTCTACGATGGCTATTCGAACGGATGATCCACTCGTGCGCACACAGCCATAGTCTGCTGAGGCAGTTTTCTGTTCTCAGCTAAAAGTGCTGGGAGTGAGGGCTGGGCTAAAGATAACAGGATTGAAAGCGCGCGGTTCTATACGCAATGGACACAAAAATTTGTGGGGGGTCATGAAGTTTATACTCCACACTCTTATTCCCTGTGCGGGCACGACGTTTGTGGGGTTTTCTCTCTGTTAACAGGAAGACTTTGTTGGAGCTCACGAGCGAATTAAGATCGGATGCCCTTGTTGCCACCACCATTGGTTTTTCTGGGATTAGAACCCACAAACCCACAACCGCTCCCTATTCATAGTAAAGCGATTCTCAATGAATGCTGAACAGCTGAAGTGTAAAATTGACCCACCTCACATCAACTACGTAAGATGTCAGATGTGTTGAGATGCATAGAAAAATAAAAAGCTGAATAGCATGAACAGTCTCAATTTAACCATATCAGGCGCGCATGGACGAAATCCCTACAGCACGTTCGATTGTCATGTTGTAGTGAATAATTTCACGGTTCCACACTTCTCTGGAGAAAGCTACATGCGACTGATTGAATGGAAGGATCCGATGGAGTCATGTGACCTACGTCTGACCATCATCCCTCTCGCTGGCACGGGAATTATACTGTACGCTGGGACACTCAACAAGCGTGGAGACTATATGTCATTAGTACTTAAAAATGGATACGTCGAATACAGGTATTGTTTGTTTACTGTTTTATTTGGACACTTGGTTGCACTATTAATTTACGTTGTTTCCTAATCCTAAGGCGTGTTGGAGCGGTAGGAGTGAGAAATTAGACCTCCTCTCATACGGCAGCGCTGCCGGTTAAGATACTTGTTTTCACCAGTTACGGCTTAGCACGGAGCGTCATGTGCGAGTCAGTATCATCGCTCCAGGTTGGGGGTCAGTTAACCGAAATCAGTTTACACAGCAACCCCCGAAACCTGGCTACACCTAGCGGGCAGTGAGGCGTGAACCTGCGATCTATAGATTGCAAATCCGGCTTTTTACCATCTGAGCTGTTGTGCAATAGCAAGAGAAATACATTGACTTGCTGTCGCGGTTTTTCGGACAGACTAACGCGTTCGACCTTCGCTTTTTATTTAGTTGCCAATGCGAATTTTTGCATTCGCATAATTTCAGCCTACTTGGCGAAAGGTGCATTACCAATAGGATTGTTCATTGGTAGCCCATCGGAAAGGGCCAATCGGTAGGATTTGAACTCTTTAGCGATCAGTCAAAACCTGCCGATGATCCGTATAGTTTAAGCCAACCAAAATCGAGCTAATGCAGTGATCAATAATCTGCGACTTGACGAGGACTAATCATCGCACACCTTTTATCTTGCCTCGTTTCCGAGGTGTCATAACAAAGAACAGTCGTAGTTACCCTTTAGAACCCTAGTCGTAGTAACGTCAGCCCTGAAACTCGGTACTCCGCACAAACAACCTACCGCAATCCTATTGGTCAACGTTTGACCAATTGTAATGGGATAAACTATGATGTAAAAACCCGCGGAAGACAATCAGGACGTTGCATTGGCTAGTTTTCTACTTCAAATCAGTAAGCCACACTGACCAGCTAATCGGTCTAGTCTGATCGCACCTTTACGAGCGGGTCACCCGAAGATAGAGCCCTCAAAAACAAAAACGCCTAACGCCAAATTTGCTTAGGTTCGCAATTGTTTCGGTTACGGTTGTTGCACTGGGACCAGCAGCTATTTTTTATAAACATTTTTATTGCAGATTCAATAATGGACACGGAACCGCACTTCTTCGGAGTCATCAGCCCCTGACACTAAATCAGAAGCACCATATTAAGATTTGGAGAGATGGTCAGAAAGGAGAATTGGATATACAGGGACAGACTATTGTCGGGAATTATACCGATGGCAGCAAGACAGATCTTAATGTGGAGCCCGAACTCTTTCTAGGAGGTCTCGTAGGACAGGAAAAGGTTTATACTAAAAGGTATCTGGAATTCTTCTACTCCTGTATTTGATTATCCTATTTAATGGACCTCATTGTCAATTGATCTATCCCTTATCTTTTGGTCGGCTCAAACCAGGCACGTTCTTTATAAGCTCGATCATTCTCCGGGCAAAGCACGAGCTAACATCGAAGGCGGCTGGAAATAGCATTATTTTGGATCGTTCTTTGAACATTAAAACAATAAAGCTACGGACGCTGTTTCAAAGAGACACCAACAACTGCAAAGAGATTACGATACCGCCTGTGTGAGCTATTTCCGGCCAGGTTGTCATATTGGGGCTGGAAACAGCGATCACGTGAGTAAGCAACAGCAATCACTTGATTAGCAACACAATAACAAGCGGAGCTACGTCATTAGGCCGGAAAAAGCGATTAACCCTGAAACGCCGGTCTTTGACCATCCAGACAGCATGGTCAAACGTTCTTAGACCGCTTACAATGAACGTTTCTGGTTTTGACCGACCATTACCAGAATTACAACACGTTCTTTTAAAGCAGTGGGCGAGAAAGGGGCTAAACCATCATGTGATATGAAATGGTGTATTATAATAAATAGTCTTGTAATTTAAGTTTTTTTTCTAAAATTGTTCCCCTAGGCACTTGGCCATCCTATTTCACGAACCTTCTAAGCCTAAGGCTTGTTGGAGAGGTAGGAGCTAGGAGTTATGCTACAAGCTCATACTTACAACAGGGGGCGCTGTGACCTGGATTTGAACTCCCACTGGACTATCGTGCTCTCCCTGTTACAGAACAAAGAAAAGACTCGGAGGAGTCACTTCAGGTCTCGTTGGGTGCATTTCTAGTCTTCATGATGCCAAATCGAATGTGAACTTTGATCTGCAAGCAAGATTGCACTCCCATGTACTTGAGGGAAGAAATATCGGTAAGTTCTGTGATCTCAGATGCGTGATAGAGTTATCAGTGAGCCAATAAAACAACCAAATGACATAATTTGCGTGCTCGCGAAATTGATTTTGGCCTGGAAATCTAAAAAACTGTTCAAAAGCGTGACCAAAGAACACGATGTCAAAAAGCATCTTTCACCTTTGGTTGTGGTCTGCGACCGAAAGCACGCGAACAGAATTCCGCCACCGAAGGTAGTCGTTAGCGTAGTAGTTTAGGCAGATGTCAAGGTTACCACTAGGAGAGTTAATTACTTCATTGGGATAACGAATCGCGAGCACGCAAATGCACCTAATATTTAAAACCCTTCTATCGCTGTCTACGCCCACCATCTAGAGATTCTTTGAACACATGTTGTAGGAACTTAGGTTATGAATTGCCTGTTCACTGTCTTATGACAGTCAGTTAATTATTTCCAACTCTCAGTCCTTAACTCACAATTATTGCAGACTTAGATAATGCTACAGTGGACACCCTCACAAAGCAAGGTGTCCACCAATCATCTGTTTTATTGAGACGGTGCCCACTGTACTACAGTGTACGTCTTTACACCGGTCAGGTGTCCACTGTACTGCACCAATCATCCGTTATATTGGCAAGGGGCCCACTGTATTACGATGAATAACTTTACACATGCAAAGTATCCACTGTACAAATAGGTATTTCATAGAGTTATCCTCCCGTGATGGGCCTATGCTCTCATTTTATCTATTACAATGCAACACTTTGTTTTCTGCAGATCAATGCACAAGTGATCCATGTCTGGAGACTCCCTGTGCTAACGGAGGACTGTGCCAAATGTTAGATAGTTTTAATTATGACTGCATGTGCAAAGGACATTTCACAGGTACGCTCAGGCTTTTATGTTCGGTCCAAACCTGGAAAGTTTTTTGTAACCGGGAAAAGAACATTCTTTGACCATGTTATTCATGATCAACCAACGGTCTCTCAGGGCTAACCGCTGTTCCCGCCTAATGACGTAGCTCAGCATGTGATTGTTGTTGCTACTCACGTGATTGCTGTTGCCTGTGCCACTTGAAAGAAATATGGCGACCTGACCAGAAATAACTCGAATGGGCAGTATGGTGATCGCTTCGAAACAGTGTCCGAAGCTTTGTTGTTTTAAACGTCCAAAGAGCGTTCTTCGGGAATATTTTAGCTCCGACTTGCAATAATCGCAAAAGAACGCTCTTACTCGCCGCTTTTGATGTTCACGCTTGCTTTGCCCGGGGAATAAACTCGCTTACAAGAATATTCCTGGTTTGAACCGACCATTACATAATACGTATACCTCCAGAGAGGCACGGTGGCTTAGCGGTTAGACCGCTAGCTACTAGGGTTAAAGATCCTGTGCTCAAGACGGCTTGTGAGCGAATTTTTGAAAGACTCTTTATTCACCCAGCAAAGAATGGGTACCTGGCTCTGTCTCTCCCGGAATGGGAAATTGGAGATGGGGAGAGGATTGGCTGATTGGGAACCTTTACCGATAGACAGTATCTTACTAATGACCTATTGAACTTAACCAGTATTGGTTACTGCCCTGTCCTCCGTCATGTCTGGGAAGTTTAGTGAGGGTTGTTCTTCGCTCTTAAAATAATATAAATATATAAATATGATATAATAAATATTAAATATATAATATAAAGAATATTTATTAAGATTAGACTTCACCTCAAACTATCTTTATCTTTTCAGGTCCGACGTGCTCGGAGACGAGTAAGAAGTCACGTCATCTGTTTACCAAAACATCTGGCTTAGTGGAAGAAATTCCAAGGTTTAGTGGCCAATCATTCACTCAGTACAGACTGAAGACTGAGCTTCAATACAACGCAAGCATAGAAATCGTTTTCAACAGCAAACATGAAGATGGTAAGATGGATGCGAGGTCATGACATAACTTTGATTCTAACTATGCCTTATTTCTCTGTCACTAGCAGTTTCATACAAGTTATATACAGAACAAGAAGGATACATGGAAGTTCTCCGTCTGGTCACCGATTAATATACTACATGTAAAATTACAGGGGTCCTGATCTTCGCCAGCCAGTTTGAGAACGGTGATGGAGATTTTCTACTCTTACTTTTGGAAGATGGACACCCAACAGTTGTTCTGGATTTAGGAAATGGACCAAGCAAACTCCGGTAAACTTTTGTTTTGTTCACTATAGACCAGGTTGACCTATAGGCTACTCATAATCTTTATGAGACTGAAGGCATTTTTCTAAGGGGGCGCCAGTGTACAAGAAACCACAGCCAGAAAAAATCACTTAAAATTTTTCGTCATGGCCACGGAGAGGACAGACAGTGAGATTCATTCGTTCTCCCACTGAGCTATCTTGACTCGGGCCATGGGGAGGACAGACAGTGGGATACATTCGTTCTCCCACTGAGCTATCATGACCCGGGCCATGGAGAGGACAGACAGTGAGATACATTCATTCTCCCACTGAGCCATCATGACTCGGGCCATGGAGAGGACAGACAGTGAGATACATTCGTTCTCCCACTGAGCTATCATGACCGACTCACTGACTCAGGGTAACTATGACAACTAATGGTAACTATGGTAAATAATAATTATATCAGCTGAAACAACGGATCTCGTCACTGAAGAAGGTCAAGATCCCGATGTTCTCAAAGACTTTGTTTACCTGAGTGAGGTCACCTGACTCTGGCCCGGTCACACAGGTTGTTGTAGATCGAGGGGGGGGGGCTCCTCCGCACCCCGGGGGGGCTCCTTGGCTCAACAGTGATTCTCAGTGTGCTCATCGGCCTACCCTCTCACTACCTTCAGGCGCAGATAGCTGATGAATTCACATGACTGTTAATTTCTCTTAAATTAAAGTATTTTGGGCTTTTCCTGACAAGGATGCTTCCAACTACCTAGCTGAGCCAGTTATTCCCTGTAAAAGCAATCAAGCGGAAACTTGGAAGAATAATTTCCTGGCGCCCACATGGTGCCCCCTCAAAACTATAGCTCGCTTTTTAAAAAAGCTTGACCCCGTTATGTTATGTTGTGTTCATTGTACTCACGCTGAATCAGGGAATGTATTCGAATTACAGGTTGAATGACACTATTAGCTTGAAAAGTTGGCATACACTCATCCTCACCAGGATCGGTCAGGAAACTAATCTGTCACTGGACGGAAAACCATCATCCCGAAGTCTCTCTAAGGTAAGAGAAATCTTGAGAAATAAAAATGAGAGAATAATTGCACCTGTCTATTGACTACTTACACTAGTCAGTGGTGACTACTAGCGGTCACTAGTGACTACTAAGAGTGACTAGGGGGTACTACTAGTGAGTAGTGACTAGTGTTTAGTGACTAGTGACTAGTGACTAGTGACTAGTGTCAGTAGTGACCGGAGAATGGTGATGAGGTATTCTGTTGACTTCTCATAGTGTCGGCGATGGTAATGACCTGGCCCGCCATTGCCTTCCTCAGCTTCCAAAACTCGGTTAGTCTTCACGAGAAAAGAGAGGTGGATCTTTCGCAACTGTTTAGTGATTTACTGGCTGTAGCCTCCATTAACTACACCGGGGTGATCCGAAGCCAGGCTTGCAGTGAGAAGTAAACTCCCAATCCAGAGATTGTAAAACCTCTGTGCAGTCACTGAGAGAGCTATCCTAGCCTCTATTTATACCACATAAGTAAAACTCAATCAATGCAGTCATTGATTTATTGCTTTCTCTGTTGCACAGGGCAAGATGACCTACCTAAATATAGCTAATGAATTGACGCTGGGTTCCATACCAGGACATGTTCAGCACACAGAATCATACCTACACACTCCTGGCTTCCAAGGGGTTATACAAAAGGTATACTATATACATGCAGATCGAGTAAACTATATTATACAATTATACATGTGGATTGAGTATGCTTTAAACTAGTAAAATGTGCTTATTTTTCGTCATTCTGCTCAGGCACTTCGGCATTCTATTTAATGGATCTCCTAAGCCTGAGGCTTGTTGGAGCTGTAGGAGTTTAGTACTATTTGAGGAGCTCATACTCACAGCAGGTGCTCTGTCTCATACTCCAAGTTTTTTGCTTCCGTTTATACTCCACATTATTAATCCCTGTGCGGGATCGTGGAGTTTATACTCCATATTAATAATCTCTGTGCTGGTCATGGAGTTATCTCCACATAATTAATCCCTGTGCAGGACTGTGGAGTTTTCTCCCGGTTAACAGACTTTGTTGGAGCTCAGGAGCGAATCAAGGTTGAATGCCCTTCCTGCCACCACCATTGACTTTTCTGGGATTCAAACCCACAACTCGCCGCGCTCGAATCGTGTATTCTAACCATACAGTCTAGATGCAATTCTGTTGTTCCAGGGGCCCCAACTGTTCACTGACCTGTCATTTGAGAGATTTTTTCATCGAACAACCATGTACTATCTAGTAATGGGTTTTTGTGCAACCGATACAGGCCAGTTCATGGTAAATCCACGCACACCCAAAGAAATGTTCTGTGTTGTTGTTATAGATGACCAGGAAAATCTAAATTATGTGCGCAGAGTCTCTGTGGAATATTTTGGCAAATACATGCGTAAGCAGAATATTTATTTATACATGTATTACTTTTTGTTTGCAGGTGACTGTTAATGGTTTGAAAATAAATTTATTTGATTCCGCAAGCATTCTATATGGAGTCAAACGCTACAATGGACCGCCATGTCATCCCAACCCATGTATACCGTTCCATAAATGTGTACCCGTATTGGACAGCTATAAGTGCGTTGTATTACCTTAGGCAATAGCAGCCATTTAAGGTGCAAACGAAGCTATATAGTTATAGTTTATAGCAGAAACTTGTAGTGCATGTACATAAAACACTACTTATTATAAATTATCAGTGATATGGATGTAGTGTTGTTGGATCTTATATTGGAAGTTGTGTTATCTCTATTTTTGATGCCTATAATTATTTTCAACCACTTTGATTGTATTATATGATATTATATAACACTGTCATATAGTTTCTGCTCTCCATAATCATTCATCGCCATCATAGGGTTTATTTTCTGCAAAAATATTCTTTTGCCAAAATCAGGAACTGTACTGGTACTATTTTGTTGAATTAAAGTAATAAAACTATTATGTATCGCTTAAACTCGCAGATAGTTACTAAGCCCATTCACCCGGTGCTGGACGTCTAATTACTAAGAATTTATTTATTACCTTTTGGTCAGACGACCATTAAAAAGTTGATCACGCTGGGGTTTTGGATTTTTGGCGCATATGAGAAATATAAGTTTTGCAGGCGCCGGGCCAAGCGACCGGACAGCAAACTACTTTTCAGCCAATCCGAGCTGAGATCCGGTTAGTACAGCATCAGTTAGTTCAAAGATGAACGCCACCGGTACTAAAACTTTCCCCAGTGAGTGGGTACTATTTGGTCGGCTGATTATTAAAATGCGAGACGTTTCTACTGTGTGCTGTTCGCCTGTTTTAATATACTGCGACCCCTCATTAGTGGGAATATCGAACGTCTAGCACGGGGCGAATAGGCTTACTAAACAATTGTATATTCCTCATTCTGCTCACTTGCTAATGTCAGTAGACAGTTGTTTTTATTGCTGTTGGCTTACTTTATTGACATCACTAAAATCGTATAACAGCTTTCGATCTGACTGACACTCCGACTGCAAACTCTCAACTCCATTGCGTACATTAATCATATCAGTGAGATACTAGTACAGTGTGCTTCCTTACACAGACCGGGTGCCCGCTGTACAAACAATCCTACATACGAAGTTGTTTTCTCTTGTCATACACTGCAGGTATAGCATGACTCACCAGAATTTTATGCGGACAAAATGAGCAAAACCACCTGCAAACCCACGGGAATAGGAGTATTACCGAGAACAGTCATTGATATGAGTATTATAATAACCGGCAATCACCAATATCCGGAACAGACAAATGAACTTGATTGTAATACGTCATCAATAAACTTAAAATACACAGGAATCACTACGGGATTTCTCACCTTTATGCTCAAGGGTAGCCAACTCCGCAAAATAAAAGACGCATAGTCACAGCCACCCTCCCGAGTTGTTTACTTTCTCCATAAATTTACAGCAAACCCATTGAAGTCGTTCCATTTTGAGAACAGCAAAACTCCACTGAGACCGTCAGCATGGTCAGAGGTCAGAGGTCGACCTTGTAGAAAACTGATTGTCTATCCATATATTCATCAGCCATGCCAGCATCGCCTATCGCAAGCAACTACCCCATATCAATGGTAGTAACTCAGTGAGAATGTCCGTGGGGTCAGCCTTGTACTGTGTGGACTGATTACCGATTCATATTTTCATGTTAATGATGGCTGTGTAATGATAATATATTGTATTGTACAAAATATATTGTAATTTTATACACTACACACTATCCATAGCTCTACCAGTGAGCGGTGACTAGTTTGGCTCGGTTAGTTGTGGATGGAATGTGATGGAAAGATCCTCATTCTATCCCTTCATTTCACTTTTATCTTCACAACTTGTCTCTGAAAGGCATCAAATCAAACAGCAAACTCGTCATGAAGGGATTGATAATAGAACAAATCAAAGCTTGAAGCTCCTAAGCAAATGGAACTGAATTCAATCGCTGAAACTGAGTCACCAATATGTTATCCCATAGCCATTAATGGTCGTCGGGGAACTGGCTGTTAAAGAGCCAACTGTACTTATACTACTACTACTACTACTACTTGTACTAGCAATGGTGTAACTGAGGCGGGGGCACCACTCCTCTTCTTCACTGCCTACACCTTCCCCTGCTCCGAAGAGAGTCAGGTACCCATTTACTGCTGGGTGAACAGAGAGAATCCCGTCCACAGGCTGTGGTTTGAGCTTAGGACCTTCAGCACCAGTGGTGCGCGCTCTAACCACTCAACCAACCAGTGCCGAGCGCTCTAACCACTCAACCAACCAGTGCCGAGCGCTCTAACCACTCAGCCAATCAGTGGTGAGTACTCTAACCACTCAATCACAGTGCCTCTCTACCCACTCCTGGACAGATCTAATTTACATCCTTTATAAAGACAGCGTAGTTTCAGGTTAATCGGGTTGGTATGTGCCAAAATAACTGCTCCAGACACTATTGAATATGTACCACACAGCCACAGTGCCTCTCCTTTTTAGCAATGAGGAGTTGTTTTTGAATTGTACCTTTTAAGTTCAAGGCGTCGCTCTAATTGGAGGCCGAACTATCCTCCGTCTCAGATTCATCTCCTGCATTCCAATTAGTTTTGGAATCAGTCATGTTTCGATATTGTTCTAGCTGAGCTTGCCTGTCCAGTTTCATACGTTCGTATTCACAGCAAAATGCCTGTTCTCGCCGAGCTAAAAGGAAATAAATCTATTGCTTTGGGATCTGACGAGCCAAAAATATTCTTTTACTTCAGCCATTTAATGTCCAAGGTCGTCCTCCTCGAAGTCGACAAGTTGTGTGGTCATATTGAGTTGATTGAGCCATTTTCTGCCATGTTGGCTCAGAAAAGGTTGGCAGAGTGTGATGAGCCAGGGATAAATCCCTCTAAATACTCTTCCCTGCCATGATTTAAACCCGGGCCACACGGAGGACAAACAGCAAGATACATTGATTCTCCCACTGATCAGCTATCATGACCCGGGCCACAAAGAGGACAGACAGTGAGATACATTCGCTTTCCCTGTGAGCTATCATGACTGACCAGCTATAACTACAAACAGGATAGCTCAGTGGCAGGGCTCTGGACAAGCGACCGGGCGAACTCCGGGTGCAAATACCGGTCTCAGTGAGCCACCAGTGGGTGTGTAAAGTCCTCACATATAACCTAGGGAGAAGAGATGAAGGAAGACTGCCAAGGGTCTGGGTCATGCGCGTCTATATGTTTGCCCTCAAAGACTTCTAATGTTCCGTGTGTTTTGTCTGATGTGGCAAGCTTAGTGGATTCTTCATGTCTCCATGACAGAACAGCTGGCAGGGGTGGTGCAGGTACCCCTCAGGTGCCCTGATCAGTATCAGGGGTGGTGCAGAAGTTGGTCTACAGAGTCTTAGGCTCAGCGTTTCCCAGGATGCATCATTAGGAGGCTTTCTGCTTACACCCACCTGCCTCATATAGAGAAGGTAACTCTATGAGAGGGCTTCCTTTATTAGGAAACGTTCTGCTTACACCCACCTGCCCCATAGAGAAGGTAACTCTATGAGAGGGCTTCCTTTATTAGGAAACGTTCTGCTTGCACCCGCGTGCCCCATAGAGAAGGTTACTCTATGGGAAGGCCTCTGAGGGAATCTGAAACTGACCGAGAAAGAAGTGCTTGCCCAAACTGGTAGCAAATCAGGCCCCGACTCAAAGTCCCGTAGCCTATCAATTGAGCTATCGCTTCACGCGGTGAACTAATTTATGAGGAAGGCTGATTAAATCAGCGATGTACCTTTTGCTGCCCACTTCATTGTCAGCTTTTTTGCGCATCTTTGTCGAGTTATGTCTAGAAGACGCTGGACTTTATCACTAAATGATGGTGCTATAAACAACATGAAAACATTATCCATTCGGGAACTCCAAACAATAATAATGTAATAAATATTATAAATATCATAGTAACACAACAATAATAAAAGTGATGTAATAATAACAGTGTAAACGAAATATAATACCAATATAATATAAAAGAATAATATTATAGTAATATAACATAATAATTTAATAATTAGGAACCGATACAATCATGTTTTAATAATATACTAATAATGTAAAAGTGATCTGATAACAAAGTAATAATATTGTAATATTGTATTATACTAACAATATAATATAATATTGTAACAATATAAAAGAAAATAATATTGTAATATTATAATAATATAACATAATAAGCCTATTCGCCCGGTGCTAGACGTTCGATATTCCCACTAATGAGGCATCGGAGTATAATAAAAGCAGGCGAACAGCACGCAGTCAAGACATCTCACATTGTAATAATCAGCCGACCAAATAATACCCACCCACTGGTGAAAGTTTTATTACCAGTGGTGTTCATATTCGAGCTAACTAATGCGATACTAACCGAATGTCGGTTCTGATTGGCTAAAAAGTAGTTGGCTGTCCGGTCGCTTGGCCCGGCGCCTGCAAAACTTATATTTCTCAGATGCGCCAAAAATCCAAAACCCCAGCGTGATCAACTTTTTAATGGTCGTCTGAGCAAAAAATAATAAAAAAATAATAAACAAATGCCTAGTAACGAGACGTCTAGCACCGGGCGAATACGCTTAATAATATAATAACTAGCGGTCGGCAACCATTCCAATCATCCAATGAGCTGCTTCTCAGCTCTCCCAGAAGTGATGTATGAGGACCACCTGCCGTAGAACAGATGAAACAACTCCCAGGAGAATACGAGATATCTCGATTATGTGAAAGAAAAAGAAAATGGAGTCGCTGTCTGGGTATGGCTGACGTGACGTGACGTGACGTGATGGGAGCCGACTATACCCAGGGTAAGATCAACTCTACTAGAACACCCTATGAGCTGCAAGATTGAGCGTTCTGGGGAGTTTGCGGGTTATTCAAACTATCTTTACACATCACCCGCCGAAACTCTGTGGCGAGTCAACTACCAATTAGCTGCACATAAAGAATCCTTACATGGCCCGGCTTCAGTCGATGCTCTACTAGTAACTGCAGGTTGATCCTCCTACAAGACACGTATGGTATACCGCGTTACCAGATAAATGACATTAATTTTACCTAACTAATATAATTAGTCATGTTTAAGGATTGTAAGATTGTATTAAATTATTCAAGAACAATTTTATGATTTCGATATTTCTACCTTCGACTGCTTATCATCAGATTCAGTTTTGGCAGCGCCATCTCTTGGAACTCCAGTCATTTCCTTCTTTTCGTCCTACAGAAAAATAACCCAAAGGCTTCGTCTTTCAGATGAGTAAAATTTCTTATTCTACTCTCACATTTGGCCTTCCTATTTAACGGATCTCCTAAGCCTGAGGCTTGTTGGAGTGGTCGGAGCTAGGATTAATGTGAGGAGTTTAAACAATGAGGACCCGCTGGGACTTGGATGTGAACCCAGGTTACAATGGTTACCGAGGTTCTCATGGCTGCAATTCCAGTGCTTTAACCACTGAGCTA
>Ga0224501_10002898_pt1 | contig 13507 bp, 10 predicted proteins | sample SF_Oct11_sed_USG_4_FD_169105 | JGI IMG/M metagenome (GOLD analysis project Ga0224501, IMG submission 169105) | Sediment microbial communities from San Francisco Bay, California, United States - SF_Oct11_sed_USGS_8_1 | ecosystem: Environmental > Aquatic > Marine > Sediment | place: USA...
GCTTCAGGCAAAACCTCAAAAGAACTGATCGTGCTATGGGCAACCGCGAAGGTTTGTATGTTTGAGATAATTGCTTGGGACTCAATGTTTAAAAAATTGTTGTGTGTCCCAATTGAATGTGCAACTGCAAAAGAAGGTTTGGAGCTTTTTAGAAATCGGCATCCACATGTTGGAGTAGTTGATTATAGAAGGCTGCCACCAAACATGATTGAAGAAGTAAGGCCATATCGACCTAAAAATAAATTATAAAAGTAACCTACGGGTGAGGAAATAAAATGTCAATTGAAGAAAAAACTGAGACTACAATCTTAGCAACACCATTTCAAGCTACTCAATACATTGAGCAAAATCCATTCGCATTCATAGTTGCGTATGTGCGATTGTTTGGGAAAGAAATCCAAAATGCTGCTGCACATGAAATTGTATTAACCCGCCAACAGATGTTTGAAGTTATGCGTGAAGCTGGCGTAATAGCCTTTGAAGATGCAGAAGGTTTTCACGTACAAGTTGGAGATCGTTCGTACACTGACAACATGATGAAAGCTTTGCACGAACAGCAAACTGCTGTAAAAAACTAATGCTCTATAAAATAATAATAACAAAAGGGCTGTATAATGTCGCTAGACGAATTGCGCAAGAATGAATTTATTGATGCGTTTTTAGAATACACAAGCAATACAGAGTCTCCAAAGATAATGAAACTTTGGAGTGCATTGGGTTCGGCCAGCGCATGTATGGGGCGTCATACATATATGTCTGGAGGTATCGGCAACATTTATCCCAACATGTTTATACTACTTGTTGGGCCGCCCGGTACTAGGAAATCTAAAGCTATTGCGTATTCTGAAAAACTTGTCAAAGAATACACGGGTGTCCGCTTTGCTCCCGACGACACAGGGTCTCAAAGACAAGGGTTGATAACTGCTCTTGAGAATGAAGAAGACCTCGGAGTTAAAACTGATGATATGGAGATGTTGAACAACCTTTCAGTTGCCGATCACATAGATAAAAGTTTAGATTTAGATACAGTTGGGGATATAGAATTATCAATAAACCCAATTGACAAAGCCACTTTATACGCGTGTGCCTCAGAGTTTGGAACCTTTATGGGCGAGTGCAATGCGAGTATGACGCGCTTTTTAAATAAAGTTTGGGATGGTGAAGACTACCACTACAAACTAAAGTCAGAACATAAGACTTTAAAAAATCCACTTATGACAATTGTTGGGGCTACTACCGTATCCGAAGTTGCAAGAATCCTGCCGCCTGATGCTATAGGACAAGGCTTCATGTCTCGTTGGGTGTTGGTATTTGCGCCCAATAAAGAAAGAAAAATTGCAAGACCGTCTTTGGATAAAAAATTAAAATCAGTTTTGGGGGAACACTATGCGTGGTTACATTACGAATTGTCTGGAGAGATCAAAGAATCTTCTCAAGCAGCTGAACTTTTGGATCATCTGTATACTACTGTTGAACCTAATATTCTTGACAGCCGTTTTATTTACTACGCAGAGCGGCGACATACTCATTTACAGAAGCTCGCAATGTGTCTCGCAGCAGTCTCTCATAGAAAAGTCATTACAACCGAAGATGTTGAACAAGCCCAAATACTATTAGAATTTACAGAAACTTCCATGCCTGATGCTTTGGGTGAGTTTGGGTTATCTCCATTGGGAGCCGCAAAACAAAAACTCTTGGAGTTCTTACAACACGCTCGTGAACCTGTTTCAATAAATATACTTTGGCAAGTTATGTCAAGAGATATGAAACAGGTGGATTTACATAACTCTTTGAAAGAGTTTGAGGCAAAGAAAAAAATAAAACAAGTTACAACAAGTGTTGGCCTGTGCTTTATGTATGAAGAAGCATTGGAAGGTATGGATGAATTATTATCCATGATTGATGAAGGAGGAGGAGAATGAAAATCAAAAACTGGACTGGATTGAGGTTAAAGAAAAAAGATAAATTAGCTATTGATCCAAAGATTTCTCAAGGATGGTTAATTGGGTTTCAAGGTTGGGCGTATTTGGTAATAGCTGCATTGATTTATATGAAAGCTATGCCGCTAACCGAGAAGCTGGGATACGGAATTTGGGTTGGTTTTTTTATATCCCAATGTCTAAATAAATTTGTGCAAATGCACAAGCTTTTAAAATAAACTCTGGAGGAAATTATAACATGTCAAATGACGAAACCGGTAAGCAAGTAAATCTTGGAGAAAAAACTGATACACAATTGATGCAGTTATTTTTACGCGCATTGCTGTGGCTGTTTACATCCAATGCGGTTTGTAAACGACATAACAATGAGTATTCAGTTACAACACCATTTGGCTATAAAACAGGAACATCCTTGGGTGATATAATTACCCAGATTGTGCCCGAACTTGGAGATGTCAACTTTGAAGCTGTTGTGGACAAGTTAGCCATTCCAAATCAACCTGTTGAAACAATTTTACAAGAAGCTCAAAGGTTAGTTCACGGGGATCGCAATGCGGATTATGGACACCCAATCCAAGACTTTCGTCGAACAGCTGCAATTGTAACTGTAATGCTCGAACACAAACTTAAAATGGATCTTGAAGCCACAGACATTCCAATAATTATGATGGCAGTTAAACTGTCAAGACACTTCAACAAATACAAGCGGGATAATCTTGTAGATCTTTGTGGTTATGCAGAAACATTGGAAATGTGTAAAAAGTTCCTGTATGAAGAAGAAGTTTCTGTCACAACTTTTGGTGAGAGTGAGGCACAGCCTGCAAGTCGAGAAGAGCGCCCTACTCCAACTTTAAAGTACAGACCTACTGCGCATGTATTGGATGATCTCAATGAAGATTGAAGTTCGACTACTAATGCAAGAAGGCGGGTATTGGACAGAGATTCGTAAAGTTTCGATTGCCAAATTAAACTCAATGATGGAGTATTCAAATACATCTGTCAAGGCTATCTGGTTTAAGACTGGCGGAATTTACGATAAGCTTCTGAACAATCACGTATACAAGCGAATGTCAAGTAATTGGCGTGTTTACCCAAAAAGATACCAAAGCCGCACTTGGAGATCACACGGGTAAAATAACTTTACAAGGAGATTGAAATGGAAAGTTTGAGTAGATTTTGTTACAGAGTTATTGAGTGGTGGGAGCAAGCGTGGGTCAAAGTGTTTTGGATAATTGCTGCTTTGGTCATGATTGGCTCGTATACTTGGGCTGGTATCTTGTATTTTAGTAAGTAAAAAATATTCCCGGCAGACTCTGGGAAATCTGCCGGGAATTAATTTGAGATAGCCCTAACAAACTATCTCAAACAGGAGCGTATATTATTGTTATTATAAACTATTCACGCAACAAGCGAATAATCTGCCCTGCATCGTCGGCTCTTCTGACCGCTTCTATAAGTTTTCTATGACGTACATCAATCAAACCCTTTATAGCACTTTGTCTTACAAGATTTCTAAAGTGCTCTACATCACCCCCTGATCTAAAGTAGTCCTGAGCAATACTTCCCAATCTTTTTGAAAACTGATCTGTATCTGGGTTTTCTCTTAATAATGTTTTCAAAGAGCGCCCTAGTAAATTTCGCTTTTCAGCTTGTATTTCGCGGCGTATATAGTCCCGATTAAGCTCTCTGCGGGTTCGATGTTTCTCCATAGAATCTAGCTCAACAAATCGAGCAATCATCTCCTGTGGCTTCCTTGTGTCTGCAATCATTAAATTTCCTTTTTTATCAACCTCGTATCCAAGAGCAGCCACTTTAGTTATGTTCTTGATAGCGCCGTTCACAGCGTAGTTTGAGATGTTTTCAAGCAAAGCTTGGTTGTCCCATTGACCGGCAGTTTTCATATCTTTGTAAGTCTGACCCAAACCTTTTATCAAAGTGCTCATTGTCCGATATGCTGGAACCAAGTCTTCAAGAGTGCCGCCTTGGAATAGTGCGGGCATTGTTATGTTGGCTCTGTTCTGTATAGCAATTCCTGACAAAGAAGCTATTGTTCCTGATAGGAAATCGTCTGTAAATTCGGAACCGTAATGCTGATCCAACTTATCAAGTATGTTAGTCCGTCCATCATACGATGTTGTGAACTTTTCAACATACTCGCCAAAACCGGGTTGTGCTTCTGCGCCAAATAAAAACTGGTGCATAGCTGCTTGCATAACAGCAGCGCCAAGACGCCCACCTTCAACATCTCCATAAACTCTTTGCAAGAAGTTCCAAGTCCATGTTGTGAAAAGGCCAAATGGCATACCAGCCCCTTGGAATATTTGGGGTTTATTTACAGTAGAGTAATCACCAACAACATCAGAAGCAAATCTATGGGCAAATGTTATTGCCGACTCTTGATCAAGCTTCATTGTCTTACGTCCAATATTGTAGAACATATTAAATGAAAGTTTGCGTGAGTATGCTTCTGACCAATCAGTTGGTTTTGACAGCCATTTAATTGTGTTGTGTGTAAAACGACCTGTTGGAGAATCTAACGGCACTGTTAAGAATTCAATTTTTTCTGCCACTTCTTGACGGATTAGCCCATAACGGTCATTGGCAATTTTAAAAGCTGCCTTTGTATCAGCATCCCACAAACCTTCCATAGCTGTATACGCCAAACGTGTTGTATTTGGAATAGCCTCGGTATCTGAAATTGGAGAGCCTACCGCAGAAATCCTACGCTTCCATTGATCAACAGTTTCAGTCGGCATTCTTTGAAGCGATTTTAAAACTGCGGGTGCTACACCAGCAACTGAGGCTATGTTGATTAAAGGCATTCCAAGATCACCAATACGCAAAACCATCGCAGTTGTGAAGTTCATCAACGGCCCTGCAACTGATTTAAAAGTTGGCGGTAAATTAATCTTGTTAGTCTTCTCCACCATCTCATTGACAGACTTAAATGGATTGTACTCTCCAAGCGTTTTATTCAATCTTTCATACTCAGCTTTGGTATAGGATTCGCTACCTTGCAAAGCTGTTGGAGCTACGTCCCGATACTTATCCCAAAGTCGGCCGAGTTTTTCATTGACCCAATCTTCAAATGCGTAGACTGCCCGACCAGCTTTTGTGTCGGAAGTTAAAGCTGGTTTTGACAAAGCAGTTCTTATATACTTGTCATAAATAGTTGTCTTGGCGTCAATTCTTTCTTCTGCTTTTGGCATGGATGCGCGCATTTTAGCTGCATGATTGAGTTGTGATTCAAACACAGTTGCAGAAGTATACCTTCCTAGCTGTTGGAAGTTGTTTTGCAACTGCTTAATCGTGTTGTGAAAAACATCTTTACCCAAGTTTATAACTGGGTCTCCAGCTATTTGACCAATGCCGCCAGACTGTTTGCCTGACCATCCAAAGTTGGACATTCTTTCAAATTCCATTCCAGAAGCAAGCATGTGATTTTCTACATAATCTTCTGTAAGTATGGAATATTCAGTTTGGTTTTCAGCTAGTTCAAACTGTTGCCGTTTTTCAGCAGCTCTCAAAGCTTCTTGCTCGGTACGTCCAAACACGTAACCTTCAGGTTTGCCCGTCTGAGGGTCTACTAGATAAACCTTGTGCTCATGACTCAAATCAGAAAATGGGATATGCCATTCACGTTTGTTTATAGCTGGCAAGCCACGAATCGAGCGTATGTAATTCAAATTTTGCAGATACTTGTGTGACAATTCTGTAAGTGCTTTATAGCCAGAAAGTGCAACTTCATCCATGACCGCCGGTGTTGGTAGTTTACTGCCGTCGGCTTTGCCAGTTTGTCTTACAGGCATAGGCACAGCATCTAAATCAGAATACCTTGCCGCATCATCTTTTAAAGTCTTGCCAAAAAACTTTTTATACATTTCTTGATTGCGTTTAGACTTTGGATCGAGTGCCAAAGCCCATTTGCCCGGAGATATTTCTACAGGTTCTGGCAATAAATCCCAGCCATTGCGATATTCATTTATGTTTATATTTAAAGCTTTGAGCGAACCATCGTTACCTTTTGCAGATAGGGCTGTGAATGTATCCCCATAGGCTTTGAAAATATCTTCTGTCAAATATTTTAAAAGTTGCCGATCTGCCCGATCTTTGATTTGGTACATTGCACGCATAGCTTCTGAATTGCGGTTTGCAAATTGTTGTTGGGTAAGAACTCCACGACTAGCTTGCGTACCTTCAATCAAGAACTCAACGCCACGAGCATCTTGCAACATTGCTGGATTAGCTGTCAAACCACTCAGATATATAGCAACCAAATCAGCACCAGCACTTTCAGCATTCTCCAACATAAACATTCTGTGTGCTACTTCTTGGTTTACTTGGGCATTTATCTCAGCGCCCTCTACACGATGAACTGGCCGATCTTTGTAAAATGCTAATACAGGTTTCTTTTCCCAATCACGTTCAGGAACTAGCATGTCACCTGATAATGTAAAATCATCTTTGAATTGCCGAGCTTCAGACAAGCTGCCAGTTTGCACATACTTGCCAATCTCATTAACTAACTCATCATATGATTTAACAAATGAGCGCAAACTTGGAATTGTTTCGCCCATATCTGGAATTAATGTGTTGAAAAATTCAATTAATGGATGATGCCCAGCACCTGTAGGTTGCGGCAGGTTCAGCATTTTCAACATGTCATAATCAGAAAGCAATTGTTCTGGTTTTAATTTTAACACGCCAGCTTCTTCACCAAATCGCATCATCATGTGTTTGGCATACTCGTTAAATTTCTTTTGTGCAGAAAGAAACATTAGTTCTTTTTCTAAATCAGCACCTTGCAGATTCTCGCTATGAATGAAGTTTACCATTTTCTTATCTGGATACTTACGCATAGCTGCCAGCGCAAAATCAATCTCTGCAAATGTTTTGCCAGAATGAATTTGAATCTGCCCTTTTGTTTCTGACAATGGCTTTAATTTGTCAAGCATACCTTGCATCGTTCCATAAACGTGCATACGCTGCGTGAAGTTTTGTGCCTGAAAGTTAAGAACCTTTTGCCCAGAAAGCATTGGAGAGTTTGTAATTTTGTTTACATCGACACGATTTTTGTTACCTTTGACGATGAATTCAAACTCATGGAAACTTCCTTTGCCCACATCAATTACGCCAATAATGTCTTCAACATGAACATTGACACGGACAGTTTGTTTGTATTTGGGACTGGAACTGCCACCCCAATGTCGATCGGCATACTTAGGATTGGGTGTCATTGACACGACATTTGAACCAACTTTTGTAACATCTGATTTTTTGGATTCACCACGATACATTGGGATCATTCCGTTGTCGTCGGCAACTTCATACAATCTACGATGCAAGCCAGCTTTTTTAAATTCATCCTGCAGAGCTATCAATTTGGGGTCATTGGAGTCGCCCCATTTGCGTATTGGCCCAGCATTAGAGCTGCCCTTCCAATCATGGAGCGCGTTTTTAAATTCTCTGGGCATTCCAGAAAACAAATCTCTCCCAATCCGACCTTCAACAGCAAATGAATATGTCATATCAATAGCGTTCATTTTGGCGACATGTTGCATTTCATGCTTAACATCCATTGGGTTTAAAACCCGCGCAACATTGATGCCGTTAATAACCGCATTTTCTTTTGATTTGGAAGCAAACTCAGGCAGTAATTCTGAGAATACCAATTCACCACGATTCGTAACCCCAACGTGCATTCCAATTTTAGCCGCATTTGCAGAGCCAAGTTCTGCAGATTCACCTGTGTGATGAAGGTTTAAAGCTCCTTTGCCTTCGTCAAAAACTGACCATTGACGTAAACGTGCGGGAACCAAAGCACCGTTGGGTTCAATAACAAATCCATGTGAGTCCAGCCTATCCGCTTGTTCTTGCAGCATGTTGTACTCAATCTGCAAAGATTCTTTTTTGGCAAGGTCGTCAGTCTTTTGTATCTCAAGCCATAAATCTGACATTTGTTTATCAGCACTTGCCTTGGCTTTTTCAATACTGCTATGAATAGTTTTCTGCGTGTCAGGAGCTAGACGGTTTAGTGAAACAAGTCCAACACCAATTGAAGGCTCCGCAATTGCAGCGTCTACAACAGTTCGTGTCTCGCCAGATGTTTTAGAGAAGTTAAAGTTGCCGTCAATATCATTACCCATCCAAACATCTTGACTAAGTTTTTGAACTTCTTCTTGGATACTTTGTGTATGAACATCGACACGCTTACTTGAATTGGAGCGTAACTCTTTAGCGACATCTTCAGCTTGTGTAGAAGCTTCTGCAATATCTTTTCTAGCAGCATTTACAGTAGCAGCATCAATTGTAATTGCCAGCCCACGAGAACCTACTCTTGAAAAGACTTTAGAAACTGGCAAATTATTTCGGTTGATTGCGTTTGCAAGTTCAGCCGATTTTTCAAAGCTTGCAATGTCTTTTAAAATTGCCATTTTTTGGAACTTGCCAGCGCCAATAATAAACGCAGCATTAACACCGCCATACAACAGCAGGCTTGACGCAATATTGTCATCGGCAGGCCAGAAAAATTCATTCTCAGAATACAAGCCGTAAAGCATTGCATCTCCAAGAATAACTTCTTTTGCCATGTCTTTACGAGCCATAGAAGTTTGAGCACGAATAGCAGCAAGCATTTGCTTGTCTTGCATTAAATCAGTGCCTTTGGCTTTTTTGAAATGCGTCCAATGCTTATCCATAGCGGCCACTCTATCAGCTCTTGTTTGGCCTGACGTTATGATCAAAGGTGCCAGACGTTCGCCGCCGGGGACTTTCGTCAATGCTTTATCCAAATAGCCGCCTGAACGAATAAACTTTGAGAGCATGAATAAAGACCCCATGCCAGCAACTAATCCGCCAGCCATACGCAGACCGCCTTTATTCTCTGCATAGTAAGCTTCAGTACCTTCACCAAAAGTTGAACCTAAAAACTCCTGCATAGAATTTTCATCAAGCAAGCCAATACTGCGACCTATATCATCAATAGCTCCAGCAGGCATGAACATCAAACCTTTGGCTGTTTTAGAATAGAACTCTTCAGTTTTAGTTTGTAGCTCCAATGTTTGACGACCATTTGTTGAAAATGGATCAACAACTGGCGTATTAACATCGTCGGCAGGAGCGAGGCCTGCACCAAAACTTGGATCATTTGCGTCAAATTCAGCCATAAAATAAACCTTTAGTTATCAATCTCAAGGGTATCTTCTTCCATTTCCTGTGCTTTTTGGCGTGCTACAGTCGCATCAATAGCTTGTATGAAAGGCATTTGCTCATCACCAACTGGCTGATTCCAGCTTTTGGAGAACGTCATAATCAGATCTTTTTGAAGCATGGATTGCATATTGCCTCCATACATAGTATTCAGCAGGGCTTTCCACGTAATGCCGCCTTGGCGCTGTAAATCATCTACGTGTTTAGCAACAATCTTTGGACTTGTTAAGTAAGTTCGATATTGCTCCGCCAGTGTGGAGTTCGCAGGCAAAGTGCCTTTTTCACGTAACTCAAGTTCTGTTTCACGTAGCTTTCTATAGATGGCTTGCTGCATTTGCAAACCTCCAGAAGCCCATTTACTAATATCTGCGTGAAAGGCTCCAAACGGCATAACTTTGTCTTGCACAGCTTTCACAATGTCAGGGCCGTACTGTGTCTGTATTTCTGGATTTTCAAAAATATTAGTCAAACCAGTAATTGCAAGTTGTCTGCCAAACTGGTTACGCAGCAACTCATGAGGATCGTTTTTAGTTCCCTGCAATGTATTAAAAGTTTGCGTCAATGCGAATTCAGGATTGGTAGTCAAGACTGAGCGGTATTGGCCCGTTGAAAAGATCTTTTGCATTAACTGTGCTTGATCCAGTTGGCCGCTATCACTAGCCATTGACTTTTTAAAATCAAGCATTGACAATAAATTGTCTTGGAAACTTTGCAATATTGTCTGCATCACAGGCGAATAGTCAACAGCTTGTGTTCCTCCAACATAGAATTGCGGAGCTTCTGTTGCAACAGCTTTTGGATTGCTAGCTGCCAGTGTTTCACCTAAAATAAATGTTGCACCTACACGCGAAATACTGCCGTCACGAACGTGTTCTTCAATACCTGTATGTGCTTCTTTAGATTTGAAATCTTTCTTCAAATCTCGCATAACCAAAATTTGGCTACGTCTGGCATGTTCACGCAAACCATTGACCATGGCAGCTCGTTTATGAACAAGCTCTGGAGGAACTTGTTGGCCAGTTGTCAGTAGCGAATTAACTTCTTGGTTTACTTTGTCAAATTCAGATTTGAAAGCTGACAACAATTCTCTTTGAGGCTCAATATAATTGGCCTGCTCATCTGGAAGTAAATCAAACCCGCGCATTGCACCTGCATATTCAACTTGTGCTGCGGCATCTTCTGTATAAAACGCCATTGAAGAAGATACTGTATCTGCATACGTATCTTCTTTTTTCTTCAAAGCTTTGCCAATATCTGAAGCATTGATCTGGAAGCCGCCATGTTTAAACGAGGTTTTGAGAAGTGAGGTTGACGCTCTTTGGTGTAGCTGCTGCAACTCAGTTGTTGACATAGCATCTAACATGGCTTCTTTTGTACTGATTCCTGCAAACTCACGTTTTTTGGTTTCGTTATCAATGATCTCATTCTCAGTTGCCCGCATATGGGACAGCACAAGACCTTTAGGAAATATTGAATCCGGATTTTCAGATTCATCTTTGAGTTGATCAGCAGTCATTCCCTTCAACTGTGCTTCAAACACCTCAACTTTTGCTTTGTGAATTTTGCCGTAAGCCGTAACTTGGCCTATCAAAACATCCTGCATTGACTTTTGTGTATCTATTGTAGTCTTTGATACATCCATCTGCATTTTTAAAGCTTGTATATACCGATCATATGAGGATTTAGAATTTTTGCTGTAATGGCCAAGCTTCTGCAATTGGTTTAAATACAGCCGCTCTTCAGAACGAAGGTCAGAAATTGATTTCATATCTGAATCAAACAACGCCCGTATCTCATAAAATGGAGTTGCCAAGGCTTCGCTCACAGCAGTACTTGCCTGCGTATGTTTTTCGGCAACTTGAGCTGCTTGGTTGGAATAAAGATTCTGCTCGTTTTGATAAGTAGAAGTTGCAGAACCCACTTTGCGCGACAAGTCATTGATGAACCCCAAACTCTTACTCATTTCTTGAGTTATTTGCGGCGTCAATGTTTCCAACATCTGTGCAGAATTTTCCATATTCTGCACAGAACCTTTCAAATTATCGACAAATTTTAAATTATCGCCTGCCATTGTAAACTCCAATTATTGATTAACCGCCACCACCAAAGCCGCCGCCAATTCCATAATCGCGTGTATCTTCTTTTCCACGAGACTCTTGTTGGATAGACTTCGAAGCTTGAACTTCAGACAGTATTGTTGCCAGAATCTCTTCAATTTCTGTAGATTCAGATGTTGACATGATTTCAGAAAGTGCATTGGCAAGTTGAGTCTGTTGCGCTGTTTTTGTGGAAGCTTGCGTACCTTCTTGTGTAGCGCCTTTTAAAATGCCAGCAATGGAAGCGATTGCTTGAGAAGGCGCATTGACTGCATTTGTAATTTCACCTGTAACTGCTTGTCGATCTTGCCGCGCCAGAGTTCCTTCCAACCCTGCAATGTCAGCATTAATCTTTCGACCTTCTGCTAAACCAAACTGTTGGACAAGCGTATTTAATGAACTGCCAGCACCTTTTGACAAAGTTTGCATTGCTTGACCAAGCTGCTCGTCTCCAGCAACTCGTGCTGACTCAACAATGCTTGAACGATTCTCAGCTAAATCCGCATCGGCTGTTTCAGCACGCGTTCCAAGAAGTGTCGCCAAGGTTGCCGCACTTTGCGGATTTGCTAAAGCCGATACAAGACCTGTTAAATCTTGCTCTGTCTCTTCACCCAAAGTTCGTAGAAACGATGCAAGTTCTTCTTCAGCATTGGAGCTTGTGCGATTTTGAGAACTTGTATTTTGAGACTGTGAACCTTGAGTTCGATTTGTCTTTGACCGATTTGTGTTATTCGTCTGCTGCGATGATGTATTTGTTTGAGACGAACCTGTAGTGCTTCTACCAGTTTCGGTTGTTGTGTCACTTGCAGCACCTGATATACTGAACATGCGCCTGTACCTTTAAAGTTGAAAATACTGTGGAAAAGTTAGCGTCCGGCCGTGATTTCTAGCGCGAGCTTGCGATTCTGCCAAAGCTTTCTTTGAAGCTGATTGAGCAACTGCTTGTGACTGCTTAACCTTTTGGTCATTCTGTGTAGTTGACTTCTTAGCATCTTCATACAAACCTTGTGGATCGCCGCCAAAAACATTACCTGCATAATTCGGAATTTGGAAATTATTTTGCGACGCCGCTTCAATTGCCTTTTTAATTTCTTCCGGCAAATAAACAGTTGGATCATATTGCTGCATTATGATTCCTCCATAAGTAAATGTAATTTAATCTTTTCAAGCTCAGCTTCAATTTTTGCTAACTCAGAAGTTTGTACAGCAGTCCCATTGTGAGCAACAATGAACTCGACCACAGTATGCATTCTATCAACCAAGTTGTAGATTGTACTGTATTGCTCTTTTTGCGCATCAAGTATGGCGGCATGGGCATTTGTAACTTCTTGGAGTTGTTTGAAGAACTCGGTTTGACAGGTAAAGTCACAGGTAGTTGGTGAACCAATCGCAGCTTTGGTTGCATTACGTTTCTCCCGATAAAGTTTGAACAGTTGCTGCAAAATCAGCACAACAAGCGTGCATAATAATCCGACTGTCATCCCCAAATCTACTGACTGTCCAAGAACCATTTTGCAACTCCCAAAATAAAAATAATTGTATAAGATAACGCATTGTATTTCAATCAGTAATTTTACAAAAGCATTTAATCTGCTAGTGCAATAAAACCTCCAACAGTTAAAACATCAGGGCCGACTGTCACAGTTCTTGTAGCAACAGCAGTTACAGCTCCTGCAATACTGTAGTTAACAACTAAGTGTCTGGAAGTCAAACCTTGGATAGCGGTAATATCAATTGCGCCAACGTATGAGCCTCCACCAATGCCTGTAAGTGTCACTGTCTGACTGACCCATCCAGAAGTTTTGAAGATCATATCATTAAAGTCAAGAAACGAATTGGTCGTGCCTCCGTCTCGAATAGTGACTTCAACAGTTAAACCGACAATGCCGCCATCTTTATCAACAGATATGTCCAAAGGTATTTCTGTATCATCTTCTTCAATGAGCATTTGATGTGTTGGCGATACAAATACGCCACCTCCAGTTATTGAAATCACATTTCCAAGAAAGTCGGCAACAATACCTTCCAATGTCTGGGAGATTGTGCCTTCCAATGTTAAAATAGCTGACGTATTGCTGGACACATTTTCAAGAATTTCATTGATTGTGCCACTCACAGTTGTACTTAAAGCAGTGCCGTCTATATTTGCAAGTACATCTTCGACAGCTTCTGCAATTGAACCTGTTAAAATGGCTTGTGTTTGGATGCTGCTAGTTACATCTTCAAGTGTGCTTGCAATCTCTCCAACAGGAGGTGTCAAAA
>Ga0224501_10002899_pt1 | contig 13504 bp, 15 predicted proteins | sample SF_Oct11_sed_USG_4_FD_169105 | JGI IMG/M metagenome (GOLD analysis project Ga0224501, IMG submission 169105) | Sediment microbial communities from San Francisco Bay, California, United States - SF_Oct11_sed_USGS_8_1 | ecosystem: Environmental > Aquatic > Marine > Sediment | place: USA...
GACCAAATAATCTGGCAAAGCATTAGGATGAATACTGTAACCTTTGCTTTCTATATCTTGAGCAATTTGTTCAAATAAATGGATATCTCCCTGACGTCCTTTTTCAGAACTGTCACTGTATAATGCAGGATCAACCAGCGCAACCATTTTGAATGTTTCCTGTTTGTCAAAGACGATTAGCTTTTTTGTTCTGTTGTTGTTTCAGTTCCCACCTTTTTCTCTTTTTTTTGTGGCATCTGCTTAATCACTGCCTTTTGCAAAATAAGACTATTGGGATAAGTAATCAAATCTTCACCTCTGCGTATAATCACATGAAAAAGGGTTATTTCTTCAATCACGCCAACAATTTCATCATCAGAATCAACAATTTTTATCTTGTCACCCATTCTGTAGGGAAAAGCGAAAAAGATGATCAAGCTGGCGGTAATGTTGCTCAAGATTGACCATTGAGCAAATAAAGCGATACCGGCAACTGCAAAAACAGAAGATATAAAAACGGTGACCTGAGAATATTTTACGCCAAGAAACATTAGTACCATAAATATACTAATAAACATCAAGGTGATTTTGATGGTTTTGCTGATATATTTGATTCTGTAAATGCGTATATTTTTTCTTTTGCCGAACTTGGCGATAAAAGCTGAAATCAGCTTGGCTGAAACCATATAGGCAACAATAATTCCTGCAATAATTAACCAATTCATTTATTTTTTACCTTTATTCATTTCATCTAATCTTGCATGCAGACGCATAATTTCCAGTTCCAGTTTAAGGTTGATTTGATATGCCGCTTCCTGCTTGATACGGTCTTTTGCTGCCTGACGATTTTGCGACATCATTATAATTGGTGCCTGAAAGGCTGCCAGAGAAGAAAGCCCCAGATTGAGTAGTATAAAGGGAAAGGGGTCGAAAGACTCTTCACCTAAAAACCAGTAACTATTGACTAAAATCCACAGAATAATAAAAAGAAAGAACAGGCTGATAAAAAGCCATGAGCCACCAAAAGCAGCTACAGAATCTGCAATTCTTTGACCAAAAGTTAATTGCTCACCAAATGAGTCATTAACATTTTCTGCCACAGTGGTTTGTTCAGCAATACTGTCTATTACTTTTTGTTCAGAAGCGGCCAACTCTGAATAGGAAAGCCCCAATAAGGCTTTTGCCAAATTTTCAAAATATTTTATCATTTTCCATCTCCCTATCAGTCAGAAATAAACACTTTATGCGACTTTTTATTATATTACCCATTCTATGAATTGTATTGCTATAAATTTGTTCTGCATAGAATTATCACTCACTTTTTAAAAAATTACTTAAAAGTTTAATTATTGATTAACTGTACGAATAGTAATAGTTACAAGACAAAATGCCTGATCAAACTGACATTGTGATTCATTAAATGAGCAGAAACATAATCACCTTAAAGCCTTTCAGGTTAGTATCATATTCTCGATTAAAGAGCTCGGATGGAAAATTTAAATAGATAGTCTAATGAGTATGTGCATGAAACAGAAAAGACAAACCAATAAACAACAGACGAAGCAAGATTTCAACCTGCAAGCGCTGGTTTTTGAGTGTTAAATCCATCGCCGGACTTGCTGCTTGTAATCTAGATAGGCTTGCCCAAACTTCTGTTGCAGGATGGCTTCTTCCGGCTTGATTTGCTGCGATGTTATCACCCAGACAAACAATGGTATCATTAACAAAGGAGCAAGGCTGCCCAATAGAATTCCCCATCCGGTTAACAACAATAACAACCCAAAATACATGGGGTTTCTGGTTAGTCGATATAAACCGGATGTTACCAATTGACTCGCCTTTTCCGGTTTAATGGGATTGATACTGGTTTTGTTTTGCATAAATTTGACCAGCGCAGTGCTATCAAACAACAAACCAAACGCAATAAAACCATATCCCATCAATGTCCAGTTACCTTCAAACAAAACCTTCAAAGGATAATGTTGATTAAGCCACCACATGATAGTCGCAGTGAGTAACGTATAAATGGGCGGTGGAATTTTAAGTTTTAGCATGTTGCTTGCGCTCTAGGAATCTGTTTTTACCACTTATACAACATTTGCCCCATGAAAAACAATCTTGTTCCACGCATAATTTGCCGTACTGCTTTATTTTACTTGAGAAACACCATGAAAATTTATGATATTCCAACCCGTATTTATCATTGGTTAACCGCCATTTTATTTACATCTGCCTTTGCTATTGCCAACACGGTTGATGATGAATCCAGTCTGTTTCCCTATCACATGCTGTTTGGCTTAATGCTGCTCTGCTTGTTGATATTTCGAATTATCTGGGGTTTCATCGGCTCTCGCCATGCCAGATTTTCCGCCTTTCTGTTAAAACCTCAACAACTGATACAATACTTTAAAGATTCTATAAAAGGCGGCGGCAAACGATATGCCGGACACAACCCAGCCTCCAGCTATTCAGCCATCATCATTTTCATATCGATTCTTGTTATGGCGACCACCGGTTTGCTGATGGCCAATCATATCAACAAGCATTTTTTTGAAGATGTTCATGAATTGTTTGCCAATCTGTTTTTGTTCACTGTAATTTTTCATTTGGCGGGTTTGGTTATCCACCAAATGAAATTTCGTGATAATCTGTCTTTAAGCATGATTCATGGCAGCAAACAACCAATAGAAGATGAAAAGCCAGTTCAACAACCCGCAAAGATAGTATCCCTTGTTTTTTCTCTTCTGATGATATTAAGCGCCTTTCATTTATTTCATAGCTATGATAATAAAGAACAAACCCTAAAGGTTTTTACTTATCAATTACAGCTTGGTGAAGATGAGCATCATGAAAAACACGAGAAATCTTCAAAGCATCACGATGATGACCATGATGATGACGATCATGAATAAGAGGAAGAGGAACATGAAGATTAGTCTGGGCAAATTTATCGAGGCAAATCTCCTGTGACCAATCAGGAAAAAAATCTCATTGCCACCATTTTATTATTAGTGGGCTTGGTCGCCTTGATTGATTTGGCCACAGATGCCAAAAGCGGCACTTACTGGTGGCACTTATTTACTGAAGCACTGATTGCGGCGATTTCTTTGTTTGGCGTTTTCTGGCTGGTAAAAGACAACTTTCAGCTCAAGCGCAAAATCCAATTGGAAGAGCAGTTATCTGAAGATCTCCGCCAACAATCCAAAATCTGGAAAAAACAGGCACATAATTATTTGCAAGGTTTAAGTCATTCTATCAACCAACAACTGAATGTTTGGCAGCTGACCAATTCTGAAAAAGAAATTGCGTTTTTGCTATTGAAAGGCTTAAGCCTCAGAGAGATTGGCCAATTGCGAGAAACAAGCGAAAAAACGGTGAGAGCCCAGTCCACTTCTATTTACGCAAAAGCGGGATTCTCGGGGCGTAGTCAGTTATCGGCCTTTTTTCTGGAGGATCTGTTATTACCCCAACAGGATTTGCCTGACATTGTGCCCCCTGAAGAATCATCACCGAACTAAGTATCTTATCTTCTAAGAACCTTAAATTCTACGATTATCGTTGATTTTTAATACGCTAAAAGGTAATTTATTCTATCTTGAATTCGTCATTTTAAAACAATTATGTCAATTACTATTATCAGCACAAGAAGTCCGGAAGTTTGGCAAAGAACCTTGAATGAGGTTGATCCAGATGTCGAAATTGAAATCTGGCCTAACGAAAAAGACAAATCAAAAATTGAAATGGCACTATGTTGGCAGCACCCTGAAGGGAGCTTGCAAGAGTATCCCAATTTAAAGGCTGTTTCTTCATTAGGCGCTGGCGTTGACCATTTTTTAAAGGAAAAAGATTTTTTAAAAGATATTCCTGTTTTAAGAGTTGTCGATCCACTCCTTGAACAATCAATGTTTGAATATGTATGTACTGCAGCACTACAAATTTATCGCGAATTCGATGTTTATGAAAAATTACAACAAGACTCAAACTGGCAACCACAAAAACCACGTAAAATTGGTGATATGACAGTTGGCATGATGGGCGTTGGTAAATTAGGTGGGTATTGTGGAAGTCGTCTGGCACAATTTGGGTTTAATGTTATTGGCTGGTCTCAAACTCCAAAACAAATTGATTCAATAAAGAACTTCACTGGTGAAGCAGAACTCGAGCAATTTTTGGCTAAAACAGATATTTTAATTTGTCTTTTGCCGCTGACAGATAACACGCGAGGCTTAATCAACAAAACGACACTCAATCAACTAAAAGAAGGCGCAAGTTTGATCAACGTTGCCAGAGGCGCTCACGTGGTTGAGCAGGACCTGATAGACGTTTTGGACCAAGGTCATCTTAATCTGGCTTTTCTGGATGTTTTTAATCAGGAACCTTTGCCAGCTGAACACCCCTTTTGGCAACACCCGAAAATTAAAATTACGCCGCACTGTTCCAGTGTGTCTAATCCAAAATCAGTCGCACCACAATTGATAGAAAATTACCATCGTATGAAACAGGGAAAAAATCTGCTTAATCAGGCAGATTTAGCAAGAGGTTACTAAACCCATGGGCTCTCAAATCAATCCATTTCATTTAAAGGTTAAAGTCAAGGATCTGGAAAGCACGCGCAAATTTTACTGTGAAATTTTGGGCTGCAATGAAGAAGCCGCTAATCAAAAACAAATTGAGCTGGATTTTTTTGGTAACCAACTTTCAGCATTCGTTGATGGTAAGGCAAAATTTAAAAAAAGAGATAAACAAACTGAATTTGGTTGTTATTTATCATTAGAGCAGTTTTCGGTGATCAGAAAAAAACTGGAGAAGGCAGCCATTGCTCATAACGTTAAACATATAAACTGGCCGGCCGATTCAGATCTTCAACAATTTGATCTGGAAGTGGACGACTTTAGTGGTAATTCACTTGCTTTTACTTCGCTGCAACAAGAAGGCAAGTTATCAGAAATAAAGCTCAATTGAGTTTTAGTATTTCTCCTCATCACTCGGATTGAAATGGATATCAAAACAGCAATCACCCAACACCTTCGCCAAATGGCATTAACCCCAAAGCAACAAATTAAACAATTGCTAACTGGAACCTTAACGAGTTTGGCAGGGGTATTATTGATGTTATTTACCAGTGAGCTTCAAAACCAATGGAGTTTTTACTTATTATCAACCTTGATTGTTTTAGGGATTTTATATGCTCTTCCGGGATATTTGGGTATCTGGATGTGGCGTATGCGGAAATTTTTCTTTGATATTGATGATTAACAATAGTCAATCATATTATTGTTTCTTTTCTTCTTCCTCCTGGAAAATTCTGGCATGCACAATGTTTCCTCTCCCTTGATATTCAACTTCCGAAAAATAAATATTATTAGCCATTGCTATACCGCGACCATGATTGTCCATAACTCTGTTCGGGTCAAAATCAAGATATTTTTTATAGTCAAAACCATTCCCCTGATCTTCAATGATCACTTCATACACATCTTTAGTACAGTTAATAGTTACCAAAGCAAATTTATCCTTGTATTTTGGCATATCAAGCCTTTTAACAACTTCAGACTCCCACTTTCCAGTCTCATTCAGTTTAGTCTTTTCATCATAGGTAATCTTTAAATTACCGTGCTCTACCGCATTGACCATTAACTCGGTTAAACCCATAACTGTTTTGTTCGGTTCAGGAAAAACATGACTTAACAAACCCGCCAGATTCCTTGCTTCAGCAATAGTTTTAAATTTAAAACAGGACTGCTCCATCAACTTCATTAAAGCAGTATTAGCATTTAGATCGACCTGAGTCCTTTTGTAGTCCATCCGATCTCTGATGGCTGTGCCAATCACAGACATCAATACGTCTTCATTAAAGGGTTTGGTTAGATAATAGTGTGCGCCTGCGTTTAAACCTTCAGCAATTTCTTCACTACTTGATTTGGCGGTTTGAAAAATAACGGGACAATATCTAAGGACAGGATGTTGTTTGATGCGTTTAAGAACTTCCATGCCACCCATTTTTGGCATCATTCTATCGAGCAAAACCACATCAATGCTGTCAGGTTTTGCTTCTAGCAATTGTATGGCTTGCTCACCATTTTCAGCAAAACTCAATTGAAAATTTTTGTCTTCAAGAATTTCCTGAATTATTTCTACATTTAGCGGTTCATCATCAACAATCAGAATATGCGCTTGATCATTCATCTACAACTCCAAACTTCCCTGTAATTGGAATAACAAAAGTAAACTCAACATTTGAATCATCTTTGTTTTTAGCCCAAATCTTCCCTTTATGTTGTTCAATGATATTCTTGCAAATAGCCAAACCTAATCCTGTTCCGCCAGCATTGGTTTTCACATGTGAACTTTGCACAAAAGGATCAAAAATAATCTCAAGTTCGTCTTCTGGAATATTAACGCCAGTATTAATTATTGAAAAACTGGCTTCATTTCCATCATTTACCGTTTTGATTATAACAAGTATAGACGAATCTGGATGACTAAACTTAATTGCGTTAGAAAGAAAATTACTGATCACACTGGTAATTTTTTCCTTATCGGCTGTTAGCCTGATATTCTCTTCCTGCTGCAAGATTATTTTTAATCCTCTGTCGTGTAAACGCTGCTCCTGTTCTTTTGCACATGTGGTAAATATATTGTTCAAGATAACTTCCTGCTCTTGAAGTAGCATCTTCCCTGATTCAAATTTGGATAAATCCAGAAGATTATTTAATAACACCATCAATCTTTCACCACAGATATTGATGTTGTCAAAGTAATGCTGCAATTTACTTCTTTCTGCTTTTTCCGCATTTTTAATACCAAAATGAGAAAAACTCAAAATACCATGCATTGGAGTTCTCATTTCATGAGACATATTGGCCAAAAATTCTGATTTAACCTTATTAGCACGCTCAGCCTCTCTTCTGGCTGCTTGTAATGCCTGCTCTTTCTCCACTCGGTCAGAAATATTATGCGCAATCCCCTCAACCTTTATTTTGCCATGCAGATCCATAACAGGTTGTTCCGTGATAGAAAAAGTTAAAAGTTGTCCTTTTGTATCAAAAATATTGACAAGATATGGCGCTACCCTTTGCCCGCTTAGTGAAGATTTTAAATATTGCTTTGCCTTAATATTAGTTTCATTAGCAGGCATATGTTCAGAAAAGTGGTTCTTAAAGTATGCTGGTGAATATCCCAAAATTTTTGAAAGTGAATCGCTCACATAATAAAAGCCGCCATCATTACCGTAAGTATAGATAATGTACTCAGACTCTATACAACTGACCAGACGCGTAAATCTGTCTTGCCCCCTTTTTAATTCAAATTGCAGCTTGCTTTCAGAATCTACCACTGCATTAAGCCTTCTTTCATTTTCAATCAATCCGGCACGACTTTCTCTTTCCATAAGCTTGTATTTAAATTGCAAATAGCAAAGTACCGCAATAATCAGACTGACCAGAATCCCAAAAGTCAGCAAATGTGATGATGGAAGATTACTATGGGCTCTTATTTGTTCAAGATCGCTGGCAACTTTCAACAACCAAACTCTATTCAACAGTTCTATTTTTGACTCATAGGTTATATTACTATCGATATCAAAAAAGTTTTTCTCTCCTGAATTACCACTTACTGCCAGCTCATTTCTACCATCGGTAATATCATACAAACCGTAGCTCATAGCATATTGAACATCCAGATTGTCAAATGCCATCTCAATCTGTTTTTCAATATTAACTGCAACCAGCGCCACACCTTTTGAAACATCAACAGGATCTGAATTGGCAAGTGATGTAACATCATCCTTATAAATCGGGGTATAGATCAAAATACAAAGTGAATGACCATATTCACCAGGCAATTGCATGACAGGGCTTAATGCTGTCTTTCCTGATTTAATGGCTTTTAATATTGAATTTCCAGATGCAGGATGCATCATGGCATCCAAACCAAAAAAGGATTTATTCGATTCATAAGGCACAATAAACAAACTTGGTACGTAGTAACTTCTTATGGAAGCACTTACCAGATGATTAGTTTGATCAAACTCTTTTATCTGATACGAATCAATAATAGATTCTTTTGCCATAGCCTCAAACTGTTGACGCTCTTCTTCTTTAACCACAGGCAACCATTTCAGCACCTGTGTTCCCGGAGATTGACTTAAAATAACCTTTGAAAATTGTTCAAACTCTTTTTGTGAAATGTTTTTAGACGTTTTGAGAAAGGCTGATAATGCCACTGATCGGTCTATATCATCTTTCATTTTGGATTTAAGTTGAACTGCTAATTCACTGGTATTATGATGAAAATAGCTTTCCAGCAATTCCTTTGTGCTCGATTCAATTGAAATATAGTACAAAAAACTAATGATATTGATGATCACAAAAACTGCGACAGGAAAAAGAAACAACCTGTATCTTTTTGTTTTCAGCCTATTCATCTTTAAAAATCTATTTCCGCTTCATATTTTCAAATCAACAACCGCTTGACAAAACTATCAAAATACTTTTTTTGTATATTACTAAAAGCATATCAATATCATTATCAACAACGACAAAGAGTACAAATACAAAGTTTATTAAAAACTCTATTTTTATAGGTAAAACAAGCAGTTATTAACTACATGATGTTTTAACATGGATATAACATACTACAAGATTAAAGAATATTACACCACAAAAAATAGGGCTATCTAATTAAAGTACGCGTTAAACTTAATTTTTCATGATTCGCTATCATTATTTCAGGTTTAATGAGTAGAAATAATATTATTACAAGGGAGAAAATCAAAAAAAAGATGACTTTTTAAACACTAATAAAATAGTTAAATGGTGGGCTCTCCTCGACTTGAGTCTTTCGGATAAAATAACAACTTCGGATATTGCTTCTATATCATTAGCAGCTTGCTCATTTTCTGAACAGCCAGTATTATAAGCTTTGAAAATAATCAAAAAGGAATTTGAACATGATACTCAGACGCTTCACCCAACACATCAAAGAACAAAACTGGTTTGCTGTCGGCCTGGATATGATGGTGGTCATTGTGGGTGTATTTATAGGTATCTATATTGGTGGAATAGCCAGTGAACGTGTCATCAATCAGGAGGTTCTACGGAAACTGGACGTGGTAAAGCGGCAGTTGAAAGCAGATCTGGAAAATCTTGACCGTATTGCTGACTACAGAGAACAAAAACTACAGCAACCAAAGCAGGGGTTGCTAGCCTTATCGTCTACACCGGTAGACAAACAGACGCTTGATGAGAGTTTGTTCGGTTCTTTCAGGCGCGTTTATACGTTTTTCCCTAAAGTCTCTGGTTACAGCAATATTAAAGATTCAGGATATCTGGAAAAGATATCAGATCCAGAACTTCAGCTAGTTTTAGCCGACTTGTATGATAGTGTTTATGTTCGACATATCGTAGTGGCAGATGAAAGCGATCAAATAATATTTGTATATCACCAACAAATAGTCACAAATTACTGGGATGAGCTGAGTAAAGACTTTATTGGTGATCCAGACATAGCTATACCAAGATTAAGAAATGCATTACGAAGAACGAAATCGAACAGCGAATGGTATGTTCAGTTTTTAACTGAGGACATAAAACCAAAAATAATTGTGGCAATTTCAGCGATTGATAATTACCAACGAATTAACAGACACTAATTTTATAATATTGAGAGAAGGGGAATTTAAATAATGATCATCAGACGCTTCACGCAACATATCAAAAAACAAAACTGGTTTGCTGTCGGACTGGATATGATGGTGGTAATACTGGGGATCTTTTTTGGTTTTCAACTGACCGAGTGGAATGAAGAGAGAATTTCAAGGACAGAAGAAAAACTTTATCTTAAACGGATACAAGCAGATATTCTTGAATCAATAGAAAGAACAGAAAAAGGTATCGAATATATGCAGAGAAATGCTAATCGTTCTACTGTTATCTTGAGAAGCCTTGAAAAATGCAACATTTCAACTGATAACGAGGATGAGTTTGCTTCAGGTTTATACCAGCTTGGTAAGGCTACTCCAGCTTTTCTTGTGACTACAACAATTGATGAACTACGTTCGACCGGTAAATGGAATATTATACAAAATGTTGAGGTAAGAGAGAAAATTTCAGCCATGCATGCAGCACACAAATCAGTTCTTAGTGTATTTTCTCAAGTAGAGGGTCGGCTATTACCTCACATAAATTATGTTGACAGTGTTGTCTCGTACGAGATTAATGAACCCATAGGGGGAGCAGCATCTATGTCTTTAGAAAACATCAAATATGATTTTAAACTGCTTTGTGGAGATACTCGTTTTTATAATGCAATTTCAACCGTTCGAAACTATGCATTTGATTTAGTTAGCCAAAATAGCCGGATAGTATCGGTATACAAGAATACTCTTGATAAAGTAAATCGAGAAATAAGTACAGAAACGATTAATTGAAACATGATGGTCATCACTCATGATGAAATTCACTTATTAACCTTGGCTACTCAAGGTACCACTGGTGATGATTCATTACATTTCAATCTGTCTACTAACGTAGACTTTCCATAAAGTGATGCTTTAATACAGGTGTTATTCGTTACCTTTTGGAATTGCTCATTAAACATACAACGTGTAATATATTTCCGGAAAATAATCAAAAAGGAATTTGAACATGATCCTCAGACGCTTCACCCAACACATAAAAGAACAAAACTGGTTTGCTGTCGGACTGGATATGATGGTGGTCATACTGGGGATCTTTTTTGGTTTACAAGTGTCTAACTGGCAGGGAAGTTTGAATGAACAACGTACCGCAGAAGAATATCTGCACCGATTAGACGATGACCTTCAGGCGGATTTAAATAACATTATTCAACGTGAAATATTCTGACAGCAAGTAAGTGATTACGGTGTGACAGCATTGAAATATCTGGAAGGAGATGATGAAAAGTTTGATGAGCATTGGCCTTTCCTACTAGCAATTTTTCAGGCAAGTCAGATTTCACCATTTGAAGTTACAGATATAACATACAGGGAAATACAACAAGCTGGTCATTTGTCTTTATTAAAAAGCCAGAAATTAAGGCAAAACCTGGCTGAATACTATTCATTTAACGATGGTATTGCCGCACTGACCTTACTCAAAGTCAACCCGCCATATCGAAATTATGTAAGAGGCAAGTTTCCAATTAGTGTTACTGATTATATTTGGACTAATTGTTTTCAAAACTCAGATTTTGCCAAACAAAAACTCATTGAATGTACTGCTCCAATTCCGGATGAGTCGATATATAAAATACTGGTCAATATAAAGTCTGATCAAAAGGTTGTTGAGTTGCTGCGTTCATGGCATGTCACCATGCAGGCCGCCTTGGACTTACTTCCAGAGGAAAAAGAAATGGTTACTTCCCTGTTGAAAATGCTTTCTGATGAGCTGAATGAATAGTAGTTGTTAATATGGGTTGGAAGTTATCCTGTTACAACGATATTCTTGATACGGGCCACATATTGATCAATTTTTGAACAGCAAGTATTATAAGCTTTCAAAATAATCATAAAAGGGAGTTTAAAATGAATTATCTTACCAGACGTGTCATACCTGTATTTGCCTTAAACGCTATTCTTTCTATAGTGGGATTTGCCCTTGCTATGGCGCATTTTGGTATACCACACGTATTGCTACATCCAATAACAGGCGCCTTATGGACAATGCTTCTCTTTGTTCAGATGGTTCTAGCTGCCAAGAAAAATCCGATTCATAAGATAGTAGGACGAATAGCACTCATTGTATTAGGAATCTCTATCTACGCTGCTCTACGTGGTGTCGCCATGTCAATTGGTGGAGAATCCCCAATGCCCAATAGTGTACTCTTCTTGTTCGTGGCAACGGGTATTGTAACCCTTGTTTATGCATCCATGGGTATTGCATTTGTGGTCAACAAACAATTCGAGGCGCACTCTACAGCAATGTTATTGGCAGGCTCTGTCACCATGGCAGCAGGTGTCTCAAGAGCGGCATTTGCATTTGAAGCAATCATTGGTATACCGTTTCAGATAATTTATTCCCTGAGTGCGCTTAGCATGGCCGCAATACTATGGCGATGGCGACCTTCTCAGAGTTACCTGATTGGTTCCTATTTATTACTGATGACGTGCGTTATTTATCTGCGTTGAGTGATAATATGAAATCAGAAACACATGACTGAAGTTTTAATCAAGTTGATTTTGGTTTTTAATGGATGATAAAGAAATATGAAAGGAGACTTAAAATGAAAAAATCATTCTACTTTTTCTCAGTATTACTCATTCTGTCTATTCCCTTTTTGGTTAAAACGGCCGATCGCCAAATAACAAAATTTCAACCTGTAGAAAAGGCAGTTGAAAGTATCGTCAAGAATGGGCAGCTGGTTGGTGCCGAGATATTAATTATTGAAAATAATAAACCATTATTCCACAAGTCGTTTGGCTGGGCGGATAGAGAGCAAAAAAAAGAGCTAAAAAAGAATAGCATTTGGAATGTAGCGTCAATGACTAAACCATTTACTGCTACCGCTATTCTAATGTTAGCCGATGATGGAAAGTTATCACTGGATGATCCTCTCACAAAATACCTGCCAGGCTACAAGGGAAACTCAAAAGTATTAATTAGACATTTATTGGCAATGTCTAGTGGTGATGATGGTAAATATAGAAATGGCGGGTATAGCGTACTAGATTTTGATAATCATAATGATTGGATCATGGACTGGGCAAAACAAAAGAACACGGGAACCTTTGGGAAGTTTGCCTATTCCGGTTTCAATTATGGTGCATTGGGCATAATTATTGAAAAGGTTTCAAATCAATCACTGGAATCTTTCATTCAGGAGCGTATCGTTAAGCCTCTGTCCCTGACCGAAACCTTCTTTAAATACACACCTGATGTTCAATGGAAAAACAGAGTTCCTGCCAGATATCAATGGAACGAAAAAGACAATCGTTTTGATCAGTGGTGGACTGCTGAAGAATATCCGGCATGGAAATTTTATAATGGTTCTATGGGGCTCTGGATGACCGCAAAGGATTACGCTACCTTCATGCAAATGTGGCTTAATAATGGAATGCATAACAATATTAGATTACTAAAGGAATCCACTGTGCGAGAAGCATTAAAAATTCATGTTAATGCATATGGTGAAAAAGACTTTGGTCATGGCCTTGGGTGGTTTATTGAGGATAATCCTTTGACTTTCAGATACGGTGGCGGTAGTGGTGTGTATGCCAAGGCGATACCCTCTAAAAATACAATTATTATATATATGAACCATTGTGGAATTAATCCATACAGACGAGTATTTGAGGATGCTTTGGATTCCATTCTTTTTAACCACTAGAGCACTCTCTGTCGGTCTAATAAAATCAATATTTAAAAGAGTTATGAGGTAGAAAATGGTGGGCCCTCCCCGACTTGAACGGGGGACCTGCCGATTATGAGTCGGATGCTCTAACCAACTGAGCTAAGGGCCCTTCAATGAAGTGTTACAAACTTGTTATAATTACCACTAACAAGCG
>Ga0224501_10002900_pt1 | contig 13494 bp, 10 predicted proteins | sample SF_Oct11_sed_USG_4_FD_169105 | JGI IMG/M metagenome (GOLD analysis project Ga0224501, IMG submission 169105) | Sediment microbial communities from San Francisco Bay, California, United States - SF_Oct11_sed_USGS_8_1 | ecosystem: Environmental > Aquatic > Marine > Sediment | place: USA...
AAACTCGATTTGTGTGCTTCGACAGGCTCAGCACGAACGGGAAACCTCAGCATTTTCAATAACCACCCCGTTCATCCTGAGGCTCTCGAAGGATGAATGGAGGATTTTTCAGCAGACTGCTAGGCAGTGGTGGAGCGGGACCTGCTGGCCCTCAAGAAGCAAATCCACCAGATGATCAGGACTCCAACGAAACCGCCGCCAAGGGGATGATCTCACATCACTCGCCAGATCCTTTCCTCTTTTTCCCTCAACCCAGCGCTTGGCACTCCGCATCCTTCGATGAGCTTGCCTCGACTAGGCTTGCCACGAACAGGGCAGGCGCAACTCCTAGCACTTTCTTTGAGCACCGAGCCTTCAGTCCTGAATCCTCAGTCCTTCCCGATCTCCTATTCCCTCACAGACATGATGAATTCTTGAATGGAAAAGGGTATCCTTCGCAGAAATTCGTCCATATCTATGGATACAGAAGGGGGAGAGTGTGCGAGGCAATGTGGGCAGTCAGTGATGCTGGTCGAATTGGACGGGCCGCGTGAACGCACGGTGCACGTGACGTTGATACCCTGCTAAGGTTGCCATACAGCTCAGGGACCTTACACGCCTGTCAATCACGTCGCTCGCGCCAGTGCTCTGTCGCTCCCGCTGCGTGATTCTGAGCTGGACCGCGAACGGGCGACGCCTGCACGAGGTATAGAGATCCACAGACCGAGAGGAACCTGGTTCGCAGATGACCGCCCGCGCCGAACCGCTCAAACAGGAACCCGTCTCGAACCCCCGCCACTACCGCTACTATGACCTCGTCATGGCTGGCTTCGTGACGGTCCTGCTCTGCTCGAACCTGATCGGGCCGGGCAAGACGTGCATCCTCTTCGGCCTGACCTTCGGCGCCGGGAACCTCTTCTTCCCGATCTCCTATATCTTCGGCGACGTGCTGACCGAGGTCTATGGCTACGCGCGCACGCGCAAAGTCATCTGGGCTGGCTTCACTGCGATGATCTTCGCGACGATCATGGGGCTCTTCGTCATCCACATGCCGGGGGATCCTGACGAGCCCTTCAACGCCGTGATCCAGCCTGCCTTGGAGGTTGTCTTCGGAAGCACGGGGCGAATCGTCGTCGCGTCGATGGTCGCCTACTGGTGCGGGGACTTCATGAACAGCTATGTCATGGCGAAGATGAAGGTCTGGACCGAGGGGCGTCATCTCTGGACCCGCACGATCGGCTCGACCGCGGTCGGCCAGCTCGTCGACAGCGCTCTCTTCTATCCGATTGCCTTCCTCGGGACCTGGCAGGCCGGGACGATGCTGAAGGTGATCGCCTTCAACTGGGCGTTCAAGGTCTCCGTCGAGATCATCTTCACGCCGGTGACCTACGCGATCGTCGGCTGGTTGAAGCACCAGGAGAACGAGGACTGGTACGATAGGCATACGGACTTCACGCCGTTCTCGTTGAAGGACTGACCCGTCGAAGCGCCAGGCCACTGCGCTGCGCGATCCCGCACAGAAGTCTCGCCGTCACTTCACCCAGTCGCGGGAAACCAAAGGGGCGGGTGTTTTTTTATGACAGGATTGATGCACACAGTTTCTGATGGATGACCAACCCGTCACCTCCGCCGCTTGTTCTCTTCCGCCCGCCTGCAATGGTCTCGGCTCAAGGTTTCCACGCTGAGTGCTCTCATCGAGATTCTCACGGTGGTGGCCGAGAGTCTACTGTAGAGATTGCGACTCGAGCTGCCCTTCCCGCGCAATTCCCTGCTAGGATGACAGACCCTCACTAAAATGTAACCCGGGAACAGTAAACGATGTCGAATCCCTCACTATCTCGTGCCGTGCTGGTGGCGATCCAGACTCCTCGTGTGACGAGGGAGGAACTGGACAGTTCGCTGCAAGAACTCACCCGCCTGGTCAAAACCCTCGGTTACCATGTGGTCGGCCACGTGAGACAAAAACGGAGTTCCGATAAATTTGCGACGGTCCTGGGGCAGGGCAAACTCACCGAACTAGCGCAGTGGACCGATGGGCCTGGAACCATCGCGCCGTCGTTTGAACGGCCGCTGCACAAGGCGGCTTCACAGCGCGAGGCGGCTGAAGTGGATGTTGCAGAGGACGCAGAGGAAAGCGACTCAGATGAACCGAGCGAGGTCTCACCCAGCCGTCGCGAACAGGCGCAGATCGTCATCGTGGACTGCGATCTGACACCGTCACAATTGAAGAATCTTGAGCGTGCCGCCGGCGTGCCGGTGCTTGATCGGACTGGTGTAATCATTGAAATTTTCAGTCGTCACGCCCGGACCAGAGCGGCCCGACTCCAGGTGGAGATTGCGCGACTCAATTATCTGGCGCCACGGGTGCGTGAAACCGGCGGCGGCAGCGAGCGGCAAGGCGGGGGAGTCGGCGGCAAAGGAGCCGGCGAGACGAGTCTTGAGCTTGATAAGCGGAGAATTCGCGATCGCATTAAGGCACTCAGGGAAGAATTGGCGGCGATTGGAAACGAACATCTCACGCGCCGCGCGAGACGGGGAACTGAATTGACGGTCGCGCTCGTTGGCTATACCAACGCGGGCAAATCCTCGCTGATGCGCGCGATGACGGGAAGCGAGGTGCTCGTGGCCGATAAGCTGTTCGCCACGCTCGATACCACGATCCGGCCGCTGTATCCCGAAACGCGTCCCAAAGTGCTCATGACCGATACGGTGGGATTCATCAAGAAGCTCCCGCATGACCTGGTGGCGTCGTTCAAGTCGACGTTGGATGAAGCGGCCGGCGCCTCACTGGTGCTGTTTGTCGTTGATGCGTCAGATCCGTCCTTTCGATCCCAACTCGAGGTCACGCGGAAGGTGTTGGCGGAAGTGGGAGCCACGGAGATGCCCAGCCTCTTGGTGCTGAATAAACAAGATCGGCTCGGACCGGACGCGCTTGCGTCACTAAAGCTGGAATATCCTGACGCCGTGTTTCTGTCCACGAGAAGCCAAGACGATCTACAATCGTTGCGTGAGCGCATCATGCGGTACTTCGAACGCGAGATGGTCGATGAGGAGTTACGCCTGCCGTTTACCGCTCAAGGCGTCCTTGCAGAGATCCGTGCTCGGATGCGCATCTTGTCCGAAGACTATGATGCTGAAGGGCTCACGATACGGGTGCGTTCCACCCCTGAGAATCTTGCTGTGATCAAAAAGAAGCTATGATCCCCGTCCGTATCTGACTGGTCAGCCTCTGGTCGCGACGATGGATCCTGCTTGCCGGGGGCGCAGTGTGAGTCTGGGGCCATCTGGCTTCAATAGAACTGGTGCTCAAGAATTTCTTTTGGAGGAGATGAGCTGTAGGTGCGGGCAGTCCTGGTTGTTAAAATGCGTAAAGTATGAACAGCACTTATGACGTCATCGTAGTCGGTAGTGGACCGGCTGGGTCGTCCGCAGCGTTACGTCTGGCTCAGGCTGGCGTGACGGTCGCCGTGATCGAGAAGGCTGCGTTGCCGCGATACAAGACCTGTGGCGGCGGAATCGTGGGACGGGCTATGCAGGCCTTGCCCGTAGATGTGCGCCATGTGGTTGAACAGGACTGTCACACCGCGCAATTAAATCTTTTCCCTACAGGATTGTCTTTCACGACTCATCGGAAGACTCCCATCGTCGCCATGACGATGCGCGATCAGTTTGATTTTGCTCTTCTGTCAGCTGCACAAGCAGCTGGGGCCGTCCTTCACCAACGGTGTGCTGTAGAGAATGTTTCGTTCCACGGAGATTTTCTCACCGTCGACACAAACGCGGGTTCAAAGAAGGCCAAGTTCGTGGTAGCTGCCGACGGGGCGCTCAGCACCGTAGCGCGCAAAATGGGGATGGTCGATGGCCGAATCCTCATTCCGGCGCTTGAGTACGAAGTGACACTTCCACGCGGTCGGTTGGACATGTTTCAAGGCATGGCACGATTTGATTTTGGCCTGTTGCCCCATGGGTATGGGTGGGCATTCCCTAAAAAGGATCATCTGTCGGTTGGTGTCCTGTCGACGGCGCTGCGTCGAGGCGATCTCAAATCATCGATGGCGCGCTATCTCGACCAGTTGGGCTGTGGTTCGGTTACGCAGGTCGAGCGACACGGGTTTGTTATTCCGATCCGACCAAGAAGAGGGCCATTCGTCGAGAAACGTATCCTGTTGGTCGGTGATGCCTCCGGCTTCGCCGATCCTGTCACCGGCGAAGGCATTTCGTTCGCCATTCGAAGCGGCTTGATGGCAGCGGAATCCTTGATCGACGGGCGCCTTGAAGCGGAGTCCGTTCGACAGGCGTATACCTGTTCACTCGCTGAGACGATCCTTCCAGAACTGGAAAGAGGGCGATGGCTGGCCCGGCTACTGTACAACTTTCCTCGCACTCGATCGTGGGCGTTTTCGCGACAGGGACACCGCCTCTGTGAAGCGGTGACAGACGTGATGGCCGGGAAGCGGTCCTATCGAGACTTGGCCTTCACGCCTCGGACTCTGCTCAAGCTTCTGACGCCTCAATGGCTCACACGCTCAGGGTATGGACCTGCTCAGCCACGCGATGGCCAGGGCTTAACGTCGTAGGAGGGCGATCCAGCGCCACAAGTTCAGCAGACTGGCGAGGGAAGCTGCTACGTAAGTGAGCGCAGCAGCAGTCAGGATGCTGCGAGCCCCCTGCTCATCTTCAGGCGATAGATAGTTACCTTGCCGAAGTACAGGAAGGGCGCGTCTGAAGCTGGCGTCCCACTCGACTGGAAGCGTGACGAAGTGGACCAGTGTGGAGATTCCCATAGTCGCCAACCCGGCTATCATGACAAGGACGCCCGCCGCAGGGGTCCTAGCCACGGCCGCCGCGATCGGAATCCCCATCATCAGGACGACCCCAACTTTTTCTGCTCCCTGCGCGACCCGCACGAGCTTGGTGCGCTCTGCGAGCGGCTGGTAACCGAGGTGGTCTTGAATCGCATGTCCGACCTCGTGGGCGGCGACCGTAATCGCCGTGAGAGATTTCCCATCAAATATAGGGGGCGTGAGGCGGACTGTTTTGATGATAGGGTCGTAGTGGTCGCCTGTCTCAGTCGGTTCGACCTTCACATGCTGCATGTCGAAACGATTGAGCAGGTGCCGGGCCAATTCGCCTCCGGTTCCCGGAAAGTCAGGGCGCGGCGCGCTGTGTTTGGCAAACACCCGTCTGGTCCAGAGTTGTGGCCCGAAGACGACCAGACCGACTATGACCAATAGTAGGACGAGCCTCATCATCTATCCCGAATTTCTCCGTACTCCTGTCAGGCAATACACCAGGCCAGGGCTTGGGTCATGTGGAATGATTCCGTCTCCAGATAGGCTAACATATTTGATGGGGGGAATAGTCAATTTGGTGAGGTCTAAATCGGACGAAAGTGCCGTAGGCCAGACACGTGCGGCCGTGTGAGTCCAAGAGGCCTTTCCCATTCAGGTCTAGCGCGGTATCCTACGGCAATCCAAGAACGATAAGGGGGTGTTGACTGAACGGCAAACGATCTGCACGTATAGCCTTCAACTTCGATCGATCTACGAAGCGCATTGCGATTTGCCTGCTGACTGCATGCATGGGGCTGTGGGCGGGATGCAGCAGTGCTCCGAGTACGGTTTCGCACCGCGACCAAGAACCGAAGAACCTGTTTCGACAACTGGCACACCGAGAAGTATCTTCTGACCGTCTGTACCAGGCGGTCGTAGATCAGGCCGATGTGGTGGGGTATTCCCGTCAACTTGAGCTCCAGTCGGATCTCGCCAGTCCGCTGCTCCCGACCGACTTTGAGCGCATCAAGCGATCGTTCGCAGGCTCACTCAAGGTGATGCTGTTCGATCTGGCTCCTGCCGACTTCTGGGAGCAGCATCTTGCGGAGCACTATGCAGGAATCCTGTCCATCGAAGAGGTCCAGAGGCTTATCGATGAGTATGAACAGGAGGTCATGAATGCATGGTCTCAGGTGCAGGTTCTCCGGCAGAGTTTTGTGACTGATCGCTTCCCGAATTTATTACCGGTGGTGCGAGCCCGGTCGCAGACGTTCGAAATTTCTCATGAGGCGATGATCCCCACGCTGTTGCCAGGTGATCACGTCATTGTGAACAGGGCTGCCTATCATGCAGCGGCTCCACAGCGCGGGGATGTCGTTCTCTACCGCTATCCAGACGAAGAGGGAAAACGCTTGTTGCATCGTGTGATCGGTCTTCCTGGTGATCTGATCGAGATCCGTACCCAGGCGCTCTCGGTGAACGGTGAACCCATGACGGAATCCTATGTACAGCACACCGACCAACTTCTTGGACCTGGACACGTGCGCGATCATGTCGGGCCTCTGATCGTCCCACCGGATGCCTATTATGTTTTGGGCGACAATCGAGAAGAGAGTTTGGATAGCCGCTTCTTGGGGCCAATCAGCAGGACCCAGATTCTGGGACAGGTCGTGTTCCTCTACTGGTCTGTGGATGACAATCTCCGTTCGCCGCGTTGGCACCGGCTCAATCAGCCGGTACATTGATGGCACCCTTCCAACGCCGCGATGGGAATTCCTTTCCAAATATTCGACTTGAGAGATGAGATGTAACGTGGTAGGTGATAGATCAATTGATGGTGTTTATCGTTTCGATAGACCCAGATGAACGTGTCATGATTTCTACCGCACTCATGTCAAACACGTCCTGATTGGAGCTTCGCCGTGTTGGGAATGTGCGATCCAGTGCTTGCCGTCTGTTCGATGCTGCTCGGTGGTGCGGCGGCCTATGTCATCCTCAGCATTGCCGAACGGATGCGGGCAACCGAACAAGGATCCTTCAAGATGCGGTGGCTCTCCGTTGGCGCCGTCGCAGCCGGGCTGGAGATCTGGGCGATCCACTTCATCGGCAATCTGGCCTTCTGCCCGCCGATTCCAGCCGTACAGGATATTGGCCTTGCCATTATTTCCATGCTATCCGCGGGGGCTGCTGGAGCCGTAGCGGTGTATCTCATCAGCACCCATGACGGGAGTCACCTCCGACTCGTATCCGGTGGGTTGATGATGGGGGCCTGCCTGATGGTGACGCATTTCACGAGTCTGATGGCTATACACCAGGTAGCTGATGTCCAGCACGACTTGCCTCTCTTCATCTTCTCTATTTTGGTGATGGTCGGGCTGGGTGTTGTCGTCCTCTTGGTCGGAGGCTGGAACATTCAGTACGGGGACTGGCGGGTGACGGAAAAGGCTAGCGCCATGGGGGTTGCCCTGGCTGCCTCCCATGTGGCCGGGATGATTCCCGCGTACAGTTTTTCGGGTCTTACGACCGGTACTCCGCCGCCGGGAATCGAAGTGCAGCTTCTCGCGGTTGTCGCGGTGTCGCTCTCGACCCTCCTGGCCATCATTGATCGGCAAGTCACGACGGCATCACGACTGGCGCGTCACAGCCATGCTCGGTTACTCGAAGCCATTGAAAGTGTCCCTCAATGGTTTGCACTCTTCGATGTGGATGATCGTCTGGTGATTTGTAATCGCAAGTATCGCGAAGTGATGTCTGGAACGGGGGCTCAAGTCCAACCAGGCGACTCCTTCGAATCGATCGTTCGCCGCATTGCTGAACGGGGCGATATTCCCGCGGCGATCGGGAATGTCGAATCATGGGTGAAAAACCGCCTTGACATGCACTATAACCCGCAGGGACCGTACATTCAGTACCGGTCCAGTGGCGAATGGATCCAGATCAACGAAAAGAAGACGCACGATGGCGGCATTGTCGCCATTGCAACGGATATTACGGCGTTGAAAAATGCTGAACAGGCTGCCGAGGATGCGAAGCGGCGCTTGGCGGATTCATTGGCGCTGGTGGAAGCTGCGAAAGCCCGCATGCAGGAAGAACTGAATGTCGGTCGGGATATTCAGCGGAGCATGCTCCCACGTGTGTTTCCCCCTTTTCCAGATCGGAAGGAGCTGGAACTGTATGCCGTGCTCGAACCGGCGCTGGAAATCGGGGGCGATCTTTATGATTTCTTTCTGATCGACGATCATCGCCTGTGTTTTGTGGTCGGCGATGTGTCAGGCAACGGTGTTCCTGCCGCGCTCTTTATGGCGATGACCAAGATCATGGTCAAAACCAGGGCCATGTCCGATCCCTCGCCCGCCAGTATCGTGACTCATGTGAATGATGCGCTCAGCGCAGATAATGATTCCTGCATGTTTGTGACGCTGTACCTGGGCATCTTGAATCTTCGCGATGGGACGCTTCTCGCGACGAATGCGGGGCACAACCCTCCGTTGCTGAAGAAGCCGGATGGACCGTTCGAATGGCTGACGGCCCAAGACGGACCTATGGTCGGCCCCATGCCGGGCATCGCGTTCAAGGAAAGCACGATCCAATTGGGTCCAGGCGATGAACTCTTCTTGTACACCGACGGAGTCACTGAAGCCGATAATAGGCGGCGGGAACTGTTCGGCAACAACCGGTTGAAATCGATCCTTACCAAGTCCCAAGCCGCTTCCGTCGTCGATCGCCTCAGTGAGGTCATGAATGCGGTAAGGGGGTTTGCCGGGGAGGCCCCTCAGGCCGATGATATCACTATGTTGGGGCTCCGGTATCACGGTGTCCCTCCGTCCGATGTTGCGGCCAAGGTCTTTCACCAAACAATGCCCAACCAGTTGATGGCGATTCCCGACCTGCAAATGGCGTTTGAAGAGTATGTCTCACAATGGGCCAGAGCCAAGCCGCTTATCCCCACTCTCAATATGGCGCTGGATGACCTGCTGAACAACGTCGTGCAGTATGCATTCCCCAATGATCCGATGGAGCATCACATAGAAGTGGAAGGCGACGTGCGCGATGAGTCAGTCGTCCTGACCATTATGGATGACGGCATTCCCTTCAACCCACTATCCGTCGCTCCCCCAGACCTGTCGGTGTTGCTGCATGAGCGTGAAATTGGTGGTTTGGGGATCCATCTGGTCCGAGCCATGTTTGACGAAGTGACGTATCATCGCAATGTGGGACGTAATGTGCTGACGATAAAAAAGAGGCTCGTGTCTGGGGCGCCTGCCTCAAGCAGCCGTACCGATATGACAGGAACCAGCGCGCTCGAAGTCGAGAGGTATCCACGACAATCATCTGAAGGCGTACAGAAAGTCGGCATAGGTGTCGAAACACGTCACAGTGGGACCGTGCTAATTGTCACCCCACGGGACCGCTTCGATACGAACAGCGCGCCGGAGGTGGAGCGTATTCTGACCGACCACATCGGGCGAGGCGAACGGCACATTGTACTTGACCTCTCACAGATTTCGTACATTTCCTCTATTGGACTGCGGGTGATTCTAAAAGCTGTGGTGGCGATGATGCAAACAGGCGGAAGGGTGGTACTCTGTGGTGGGAGCGATCATGTCAGGACGGTGCTCCAACTGAGTGGAGCGCTGATGACGAGCCTTCATGCTTCCACGATGGATGAAGCTCTATCGAAAGTCCAAGAACGGGGCTAGCGCTCCGTTTCATCCTTGAAGAGGCGCTCATTAACGCAGGAATCACGCTGTTCGCGCCTACGCTGTTGCCAGGATGGAAGCGCGCGCCCGTTTTTGCTATAATTAGTCCTACTTGTGGCATGCGCGAGGCCGGGCGCGACAAATTTTAGGCGTGCGCCAAACAGCTCACCACGAGTGCAATCTTCAACGGAAAAGGAGCATGAGAAAATGGACCAAGGAACCCGACACACCTTGACCGTGACCTCGCGTGAGAACGCTGGTATCACCATTGTGAACATGCAGGGAAGCCTTGCCGCTACCACAGCCGAGCACGGGAACCAGGAAATGCAAAAGATTCTCGACGCGGGCGCACGGAAAGTTGTCGTCAACCTGGCTGATGTCGACTATATCAGCAGTGGTGGCATCCGGGTCCTTATTCTGGCGTGCAAGCATCTCAACAATGTGCAGGGTGAGATGAAGATTGCCGCCGCAAAAGGGATGGTGAAAGAAGCCCTCGAAGCCAGCGGATTTAATCTGCTGAACCGCGTGTATGGAGAAAGTGTTCAATTGTGCAACACGGAAGAAGAGGCTGTAGCGGCTTTTAAGGCCTAAAGAACCAGGCGTGCGATTCATCTGACGTCGCACAATCATTTCGATACCTCGCCCCTCAAACATCAGGCTGGCACCTGGTCAATGGCCTGAGTACTTCGTCCTCGTTCTGATCGTTCAGGTTTCCCTACATGAGACTGTAATCCGACGCCCTTCTCCGGACGATACAAGGGGTTCGTCTGAGTATTATGAAGAAGTTTTCATCTTCTCCTAATCATCGCTTCATGTTGCAAGATTATATAGTAAAGCGAGGTTGAGCTAGGGGCGTTGGCGTCCATAGGGCCATGGTTGGACGCTTAGAATGATGGTTCAGGCACATAGCACAAGGAGGAGCTTGCTATGAAGGAAGTTACGAAAGAGCTGACCATATCCACATCTCTTATCCAGACTCCTGCGAGAGGGGGCCCAAAGCGGTTATCCCCAAAACACTTGTTGGAGTTGGCCACAAGAGTGTTCATTTTCAAAGCAGAGCGCTGGAAACGACGCGCGTTGTTCTATGAACAGCATCGTGACTATTTCCCTCGCTTGTCGTCCAGTCGATTTGTGGATCGATGCCGCCAGCTGGAAGCGGCCTATCGTGCGCTTGCACACGTGATGTTCCTTCTGCCGACACAAGACCAGCTCGTATCGGTGCGTGCCCTGGCTTCGAGAAGAATGTGAGCGCAGGGGGTACGGTCTGGTGCCCTGGTGGCATAAGTTCTAAACAATATCGGCTTTTGGTAGAGCTTGGGCGGACCGAGGAGTTAGAATTTCCTGTCCGCCCATAATTCTGGAGCGATACTTTCTCACGCTGCCAATTCCAATCGGATGGGGCGACATATCTTTTCCGTCATCACGCTCGTTCTGAGCCGATCTTCGCCATCTCTCCAGCAGCGGCATGGCTAGATTGGCCGCAACACTCCCTTGCGCTGTCACACCATTCAACGTAACATCAGCTCCCGATGAATTCGCATATCGCTCTCATGATGCCGTGTGTTCATTCACGACGGAAAGGCAGTAGTACCACCCATGAAACATAGCCAGCGTTCTGAGCCCACGACACCGACTGCGACAGGTTTTTCGCCGGGGTTTGCTTCATTAGGCCTGGAGGCATCACTCCTCACGACCTTGGAAGCCCTTGGCTACGAGGAACCTACTCCGATCCAGCGCGAGGCTGTTCCGCCGCTGTTAGCTGGACGAGATCTTCTCGGACAAGCCGCCACCGGAACGGGGAAGACTGCAGCCTTTGCCTTGCCGATGCTCCAGCGCATCGGTCATGGCTCCAAAACACGCCCGTCGGCACTCGTACTCGTACCCACGCGTGAATTGGCAATCCAAGTCGGAGAGGCCGTGCAGCGCTATGGCAAAGAGTTGCGAATCAGTGTGCTGGCAGTTTATGGGGGACAGGCCATCGGTCCACAACTCTATGCGCTCAAGCGCGGCGTTGATATCGTTGTGGCTACGCCCGGCAGGGCGCTTGATCACATTCGGCGAGGGGTCCTCAAGTTGGAGCATGTCCAGATCGTCGTGCTGGACGAAGCGGACGAAATGCTCGATATGGGGTTCGCGGATGATCTGGATGCCATTTTGCAACAGACGCCCAACACGAAACAAACCGCCTTATTTTCTGCGACGATGCCACAGAGAATTCGTTCGATCGCTCACCGACATCTCCGCAATCCAATTGAGGTTACGATTGCCAAGGAACCAGTCAAGGCCGGCACTGCCCCGCGTGTCAAGCAGACGGCCTATGTTGTGGCTAGGCCCCATCGAGCGGCTGCACTGGCTCGTGTGATCGACGTGGCCGGCGCGAAGTCAGCGCTCGTGTTTTGTCGCACGAGGTTGGAGGTTGATGAGGTCACGGCGATGCTCGTTGCCCGTGGCTGTCGAGCCGAGGCCATCCACGGTGGCATGAGTCAAGGGCAGCGTGACCGTGTGATGCAGTCGTTCAAGACCGGGCAAACGGAGTTACTGATTGCGACCGATGTGGCCGCGCGCGGGTTGGATATTCCACAGGTGTCTCATGTGATTAACTATGATCTGCCCTCTTCGGCTGAGGTCTATGTCCATCGCATCGGCCGGACTGGTCGAGCCGGTCGTGAGGGGGCAGCGATTACGATCCTCGATCCCCGTGAACAACGTCTCTTACGGAGTATCGAGCAACACACAAAGGCTCAGGTTATCGTCGTACCGGTGCCCAGCGTGGCCGATCTTCGCGCCAAACAGTTGGAACGAATACAGGCTGCCATGGTTGAGGTCTTGCAAGATGGACCACTCGATGGGTTCGCGCCGATCGTGGATCGACTGGCCGCTTCCCATTCATCGGCTGATGTCGCGGCCGCCGCGATCAAGCTGCTTGTGCGAGCCCAGGGTGGGGAGCGTCCGGAACAAGAAATTCCGGGAATGCCTGCTCGGCATCCGGAATTCGGAAGGCCGGTCCGTCAGGCTGGTCGCTACGATGACCGGTCCCGCACGCTATCCTCTCGACCGGATCGTCGCCCGACAGGGCCACCCCGCCATGGGCAGCGACAGGCCGGCATGGCCCGAGTGTACATTGGAGCTGGACGCGAGGTGGGGATCAGGCCGGGTGATCTTGTGGGTGCCATTGCCAATGAGGCCAAGGTCCGCTCCAACATCATCGGCGCCATTGAAATTGAAGATCGGTTTTCCATTGTCGATGTTCCGGAAGCCATGGCCGCCGGCATTATTGAAATCCTGAGTCGAGTCCGCATTAAAGGCCGGAAGGTACCGGTCCGATTATTTCGTGACTAGCAAGGCGAATGAATTCGTATCCGATACGCATAGTTTTCTTTCTGCCTGGAGTCTCTCTAGAATAGATCACGATGACGGCAAGGCCTAGAACAGTCATTATTGGTGCTGGACTGGCAGGGCTGGCTTGTGCGAGGCGTCTGACTGAAGCAGGTATCACCTGCATCGTGATTGAACGTTCAGATGGTGTCGGTGGGCGGGCCAGGACGGACACTCTGGAGGGATTCCAACTTGACCGTGGATTTCAGGTCTTTCTCACCGGCTACCCGGAAGCACGCAGAACACTGGATTATGCCGCGCTTGATCTGAAGCCATTTTATCCCGGGGCGATGATTCGCTACAGCGGGCGCTTTCACCGTGTCAGCGATCCGCTACGACGTCCCCAAGATCTCCTGTCGACCTTGTTCAATCCTATCGGCTCGTTCACCGACAAGTATTTGGCGTTTCGACTTCGCCAGAGTGCCTTGCAGCATCGGCTTGGCTCTGTAGCTGGTGGATCGGCCAGACCAACGAGCGAATGTCTGAGGTCCTACGGGTTTTCAGAGGCAATGCTCACCCGCTTTTTCCAGCCGTTTCTCAGTGGTGTTTTTTTGGAGACTGCTCTGGCAACGCCATGCTGGGTGTTTGAATATGTCTGGGCCGCTTTCTCACGAGGAGTGACTGCGCTGCCGCGACAAGGCATGGGTGCGATCGCGCCACAGCTTGCC
>Ga0224501_10002902_pt1 | contig 13491 bp, 6 predicted proteins | sample SF_Oct11_sed_USG_4_FD_169105 | JGI IMG/M metagenome (GOLD analysis project Ga0224501, IMG submission 169105) | Sediment microbial communities from San Francisco Bay, California, United States - SF_Oct11_sed_USGS_8_1 | ecosystem: Environmental > Aquatic > Marine > Sediment | place: USA...
CAAGACCCACGCATGCGCACTGATCCCCAGAGGACTTCGGCGTACATACACCGGGACAATTCACCGGGCTAGTTTAAATTCTTACACAAACTAAAGACCAGTGTCCTATCTTGGTTTGATCTTTGCGTGGGTTGAGCAGTTTGTAATGGGCAGCTTGAAACCTGAAGTGTAGAATCACCTGACGTATACTGTATGAAGCTAGCCCAACCCAACCTCCAGACGCCTTCAGCTTGGTGGCTTGCAAGAACATAAAAGAAATACCATACACGAATAAAAAGTTATGCCTTGAAAGTATCTCATAGGTAAACATTGCTGTCTATTGGCCACCCATACGGTTCTTTGGAATAAGTCCTTTAGCTGGAAAATGAGATAAGCGCAGAGTTCCTTCCCTTCATCATTGCTACAGTTGCTTCCTTGGATGGTTGTAATTTTCTTATTTTTTATTCGCTGGCCCAGAGAATGTGTTCGCAGCTGATGACAGCTTACTTGCAAAGGACATTTTGACTATTAATGTATACCCTATGACAACGATAAAAAAGAATCTAAAACACTGTATTTACAGCTTACTGTAGTATGTACAAAATTATTATGACAATGACTGTACATGTTCAAAAAGGTGAAATAAAAGTGTCATGCGGTCGAGAAGCGCTATGCGATCACTAAACAAGCTCCTCTCGGGACGGATACAGAAAAGCCGCACAAGATGACAACCACTCATTCGACCTTCTTAAGATGGCCGACAACCTTAGACTCCCACTTCGGCAGAATAGCGTTGTCATTAGTGATTTCCTCCAACACATGAGGAACCTCTCGACCGAATTCTTCCTCAGTGGCCTTCTTAAAGAAGTATCTACAGAATAGGGGTGATAACGGTTTTATCTCCAACTCTGAGCCCTTCAAGCCCATGTGCCAACTTTACCATAGAGTGTGCCGGAGACAAGACCCCAAGGTCAAGGTCGATAACAATTAACGATGAACACGCAGTAGGTTCTGTTCTTCTAGTGCGGGAGCCTAAATCAATCGCTTACTGCCAAAGAAAATGATAACAGTATGGGATTTGGCCTAATACAGTTGGTAATGCTATCAGTCCATTCCAGTCAAGGCAGAGTCACCAACTTCGGCACTCCGCAGCGGTCTGACTGCGCAGTCATCAATCATTATGTTTACCTGTAGTTGCCTTTTTTAGTTATGAGCTCCTTAAACCTGGCCAGAGTAATATCAGTTCCAGGTTCGGTGACGGAGTACGGTATCGGTTCATCTGGTAGGAAGAATGCCACTTTTATCTGCGGAGGCGTTGGAACACCCTTACGCTGAGTGAGCGTCTGCTGACCCAATGATGACGACTCTCCTACTGATCGTGACATCAACCTGCGATCTTTACTGCTAGTGACCGATGACCTATAATTAGACAAATACCCGTTATACATAAGCTGCTATTGCAGAATAGATGGCTATTCACACGGCTACTAGGACGACTGAGGTTCTTCGGGCGCATGATGCGGAAAGACAATCGGACTGAGGAGGGACGAGTGCACGAAAAATCACCACGCGGTCGACAGCGCATCACTTGGCTGGTCTTGCAACGGCAGAGATGTTCAGGTCTGCTCGCGAGAGACGTACCGGTAGGGCTGTATAGGACGCCACCTAATCACAAAGAAATGGCTATCTGCAGGATGTTGGCATGACCAGCAGACTTTTCTCATCTCCATTCCATACCAACAGATAAGTGATAGATAAAAGCGTTCAAAAAGACAGACGCGTGTCAAAACAGTCGAGAGACAACGCTTGGAATGACCGTAGTGTCTCCCGTGTATATGAAAAAAAACAGAGGGCGGAAATACTCCACACACACATGTTGATGATGCGGGGAAAGCCGGTTTCAAGTAGGCGGCTTTGATGTTGGATGATGGCACTCATCACCCGAATGAAGAGAAGGACTCGCCTTGTAGTCAGCCCTTGACAACATAATCTGCCCACTCAAAACGAACGAATAAAACACTACATAACCAGGAAACCAACCCTTGACAGCCTGTGATCGGCGCATGAATAGATCAAAGGATCGGGCATCAAAGCGAACAGCCCTGGTTGTAATTGGACGCGGAGAATAATTTCAATTACATCTCTCTACAAACTCATAAATGTATAAAACATTAAAGAGTTTGAGCAGATCATAAGATAATCATTAATATCAGAACCATTGAATCTTTGAGCCAGCTTGGATCAGAGTACTGAAAGTATCATCTACACTCATTACTGCCTAATCATCAAACACTTTCCATCCATCTTCTACATTACAAGTGCTCAAAGAGTTACACTCGCTACCCGCCTGGCGAATGCCCCGATCCGTGCCAACAGCAAACATTCGTTGGGTTCATCGCGTCGCCTGCCAATAAACATACATCAGAGGCATACTCTTGCTAAGATCAAAAGACCACGGTTTGTATGTTGCCAGATAATCCAGTTTTATCAAACAACTCGGAGCTCATTCTCCGGTCTTTCATCTTACCCTCTGATGTGAATTTGATAAAAGCAGGTAGATAAACAAAAGGCTTATACCGCGCAGCCCCCAGCTGGCCCTCCACGCAGCGCCAACCATGCAGACACGAATGCGAGCGAGCGCCACACTTACTTTGATTTAAATGAATGCTTGTCATCCATGATCGGTAGCCTTTTGGTATCAATGCCCAGTGCCTTCGGGTGAACCCTGCAAAATTCGAACGGACGCGCTCTGTCATCAAGCTTCAAAGGAAGTGCATGTCATAACAGGCTCTGATCTCCTCTTAAAATGCGCTTAGATCTCAAAGCTCAGAGTCGGTTGGTCGTTTGAATTGACTAATTGCGCTGATGTATCAACAGTTAATGGGAAACGGATAGAGCTGACATTGCTTCAGATGCAGGTCAGACACGGGTCATTCACTCAACAATCGGCTAGCGGATAACAAGGTTGTGTGACGATAGGGTTTCACTACTAATCCCGTCACACGGTGGTGATCATAATCTACCAGCCCTAACCAACCTCACGCAGCGAACTCATTAGGCTGGTCATTGGAAACCGTGTATCACGGATTGCCCGGACACGCCAACCATGTTGATACGTGTTTTAGTAACAGACGTGACCCGGTACCGGGCTGATGACGAATACTCACTTGCTGCGGTGGGTTCTGGGGGACGCGGAGGTGCTGCCAGATCTCTGCGACCTTTTGAATGATGACTTGTCACTATCCGGTTGGCCGTGGATACTGGAGTGCTGCATGATCTCTTCATTTCGGCTAATCCATTCCACCACCCTGCAAAATTAGAGGCGTCTGTCAACAGCAACACTCACAACAAATTCAGCAGCTAACCACATCAAACTTTTAAATTCACTGGCGTGGTGGTAGGGGGTTTGGAACAGGAAAGAATTGGCCCCCCAGTGCCTCAGATTTGGCTGGAGTTCATACACTTGTTATCATTTGAACTTCACATCAAAGGACTGGAAGATCTATGGCATAAGAGACCAAACAGGTATTCCATCATTAGCATTGTAATGGGCCTAGGGAAGGGCGCCTTCCAGCACTTCATTATAATAAATAGCCAGAATTGAAGGAAGGTCAGGCCACTGAGTACTGCACAACGCTATCCGAATCCAGCAGTCTAATTAGACATCAAAGAAACCAAGGGCGGTCTGATTAAAAGAATATTGGGAAACCCTTCTGAAACCCAGCGATACCATGACAGGATAGACACTAGCGGAACAGGTTCACTCTCATCACCCTTGATGCCCTATAATCAACATAGACACCAGATAGATAGAAAACATTAAATGGACCTGTCCGGTCATCGAGCGGATCGGCTAAAGCGGTGAATTTAAGGGCAGACATGGATGACACACCCTAAACTTTCACAAATTAAAGGCTGGTCTGGGGGCGGTGTACTCATTTCTATAATGGGACACACTTGTTGTATCGCTTGTTAAACTTAAAGCCCTGTAATTACTAACACTACAGTACAAAGCGTCATAGACTATTTCAAAACCCCAATTGACTGACATGAATTATCACCCTAACCCAGATCAAAGGCTACCAGATGCCAGGCGATGGGACACAGCACTCAGCGAGTCAACGGACGCGAGATCGGTCTCACCGAATCATCGCCCCACCTTTGATGTATCATGAGAGCGTGTAATCTGAATCATCAAAGCGTACGGGTTTAAATATGCCCTCCAAAAACTAAAAGTCAATGAGCTGTCAGAAATCTGCCAAGATAAAATACGCCTATCGCGTAGGGCCATACGAGCCAGTCATTATCATTGGCGGCACCTGTCTGACTACTCACTTCTGATTGTTGTTGGTCTGCGCCGGAGGTGGCTTGAATATCGACTGCCTTTCGGCCGGCGAGGAGAAGGTGGCTGGACCGTGGCGACTTCTTGAGCTCATGTAGGAGGCGGCGCTTCCCTGGGGGTAGCTGGAGTCCATACCAAACACAGTCATCTGCTTGGGCTGTGCGGGCTTGGCGTAAGGCGGCGGCATGACCGACCGATTCGGTATAATCATCGACTGTCTAGGCACGATGTGCTGTCTCTTTGCCTATCAAAAACAAAATGAATTATGTTAGAAATCATAAGTGGAGGGAAAATCCCGTGACATACATGTCCTCAATACGGATGGATAGTCATACAGTCCAAAGCAAAGGACAAGCGAAGGCTAAACTTACGCTCTGCGCTTCATGGTGGTCGGGCGACTTGGATCTGGACGGGCTCTTGGCGGGCGTGTCCTGGCCTGACCGCTCCCAGATTCTCTTGCAGTGCATGTCCAGGATATCCTGCGCCTCGTCATCGTGATCACCAGCCTGAATAGCCACCAGCAGCTGGTTCAGTGTGTTGTTGGTAGCCGCGCCGCCAGTCGTACTTGACAGCACGCTGTGACTGTCATCGGTGGTGGCCTCATCCTAACACCAGGAAATAAAACCTTACTAAAGGTTCCCCGATACGAATTTGATATGAAATACAGAAGCAGTTCTATCACTGTGATTAATACCGGAACTAGACAGGGCAGAGAGGGAAAGCTTTTGTTTCATTTTAACATCAAAGCATAGATGGACATGAAAGAGGCCTGTTAAGCAATGGGAGTAGGTAAGGTATGTGGTATAATGAAGTTGGGCAGTTTAATACAAAGCTGTGAATGCCTAACATACTGACTCAGGTCAGGTACTGACAGACAATACTGTTAGATTTGATCAATTGAAAGCTAAATATAGCACCACACTGACCAATGGTCTTGACACGGAGACCATAGACAATACAAAATATCCTTCAGAATAGACCTAATACCACTTGACCAACAAAAATCCCAACTCGCAAGGTGCAAGGCAAAACAATTGACCGCAGGCGGGCTATATTTTAGTAAATTCAGCCGCTATAACTGAGGCCCAACACCAATTAGGGTAGGCCAAATGTGAGGTGTAAACTGGTGCAAATATAACCTATCACCAGTTGGTCCGGTTACAATTGAGAGACTATACTAGCCATAAACTTAAAGAATAACTCTATGGCACTACCATCGACTATTCGGAGATAGAAGACATTTAGACGGATTGATAAAGACTAGTTAAGAGCCACTTCAGCTCAGTCTCATGGCACGATATAGGCTATCATAGGCAATTTACACTACGCATCATTAGCCGGGAAGCTAATCTCGCACCTAACCAGCGAGATTTAGCACTCAATTTGGTTGCACGCGTCACGCTACCGATGCGCTCGCCGCTTTAGCAGCAAAGGTATTACGAACGATGACGAGACCGAGGGAGAGGGTGATTACTAACCTCACTCATGGCACTCAGTTTGGAGCGAACCATGTCTTTATGGTTCTGCTCATCCAGCACCTTTTGCAGTTTATCGCTGAGGACTTTAGCAAACTCCCGAGGGCTCGTTTCCGCGAGGTTGGATACTTTTGACATACGATGATGCGTTTTCTGAAACGCGGAGTAGAATTATGAAGACGCATGATCATAGTGACTTAGCTCTGCATTATCTCTGAGAGTTCACCACGTTTGACACGCACCTAAGCTACAGTTTGCAGTCAGATGATCCAGTAATGGATGAGAGGTAAATGTGAAGCGGTCGGAATGAAACACAACGACCAGTAATGGGTAATGAATGGGTTCCAACCGACGAACACTCACACTACAGGTGATTTATCACCACAAAGCTGGTCAGGGTTTTCATGTTGGATTAGTGAAAACTAGATGAGTACTATGAGTGTGAGCTAACCAGGCCACCGTGGCCCGAGCGAGCAACAACCCAGCCCAATGGTCAGGTACCACTGCTGACTCGTACAGATGGCCGTTTACAGGTATTCGGAACCGCGTACCGGTGGCAGGATGTCATTGCTGAGATGAGAGTCCGGATTTCTTTGCGCGCTGTTCTTTATTCTTTTGTAATAACGCTGCACGCTTTTCTTGTTGGTGAATTGCGGAAATCCGTCACTAGAAAACGGCGAGAAACGGTTGGATCACGGGCGAAATCAATCCAACGCAATATGATATTGGATAAGAGTGTGTGTGTATGTGTGTGTGAAACTGTGTGTGCGTTTCAGCTAGAGGAAATATTGAAATTACAATAAAAACATCCATAATCAACCAGTAAGCTGATGGGAGGCGAGATCAAAGCGATAAGTATTTGAAAAGAGGAAGGGAACCCCAGCTGCTATGGTTTGATAGCCAGTAAAGAGCTATAACTAACAATGGCTCGACGAGTCATTCAAACCTATTCAGCTCTCACAATGCTTTAGATACAATGCTTTCAGGTGTTCGCAGACAACATTTCAAAGGCCCGCTCGCATTTCTGCGTAGAACAAAACTGAAACTCGGCTTAAAGGACTATGTACGGTGATTGAAAAGTTAATTCAGGCCGGTGGTGGATTATGGCATTGTTGAATGAGCAGGACAACATCCCTGCCGACCTTAGTAGATGAATAGACTCACAGGCTACTATCTGTAATGGAATGAGTGTCATCAGTGAGAGCCTCGCTTGATAATGATTGCCTCTCAGAGTCTATGGCAGATATGGGTAGATATGAGGCACTGTAGGTATGGTACGGGTGTGGAGGGGTCATCTCCTCTTTAGATCGCTGCAGATAGTATCTGAAACGATAGAAAACCATCAACTTTGGTTCACTTTTGAACTCTCCATGAATGATAAAGGCAAAGCAACGGAACATATCGCGACCGGTTGATAGCGATTATCGATTGCGGCCCGTTAGATGCTTTGGCCGACGCGGGGCAGTACGGTAGCTAATTCTTACAGATTGGGAAGCCAAGAAAGATGCGAAAGATGCCAGTAGCTTAGACTTTTGTCTTAGATACACTAGCGACCCTTTGATGTTGATGTAACCCGCCCTTGAAACAGTATAATTACTTGGATCAATGAAAGCATTGAGAATCCTAAATCTACCTAGTCAAAGCATGTAGAAATACCGAATCCCTTTGATGTATTGTGTTGATTTTCAAAAAGGAGGCACCTACTGGAGAGCCTGCAGCTGATATTAAATTTCTACCAGCTGACTTCAACGGCCACGGACAATATGGCACTGACATTTTCGACTAACACTGAATCACTCAGATCAATGGACACCCCTAAATGTTTAATTGCTCATCAAACGGGTGAACCAAAATCAAATCTATTTTACTCTCAAGGCAAAGGGAGATTGTGTTACAACAGTACAGCTTTATCTTGTCAGCGTCTCACCATCATCCTTCGGGGATAAGCTATGCAGACGAACTCTGAGCTGAGTTGCTTGTGGCCGCGCAGCGCGGCGGAATATGGTAAAATATTGCCTAAAGACGCCGGAAGCTATAAAGCTTAGTCCGATCTCAAGGAGCCCTATTCTATTGTATTTTACAGTTTACTTGAATGGCTGAATAAGTGGTACTTGATACCCGCTCTGAATAGTCTATCTTTTACTAGTTAGCATCCCTTTGCGCTGCTGGAGGGTGGCAAACTGTGATTATCCAACCATTTACTTAACTCTCAAAGGTTGCTGCTAATTGTATACTATTCTGGAGTCTTGACACCTCCATCGGGGATTGGTGGCGCTGTATTTCTTACCCCCAGGCCATCACTACCTAGCTACATATACACTCTGCACTGGCTCGTTGCTATTCCAACAGTTATCTTCAGCCTACCTGGCCAGTGTCCTCCCAACCTGTGCGTCTACCTCGATTTGTACCTTACTCAGCGTACAGCCTTGTGACATCCTTACTTACCCAGCTTGTTCTTCCGGTTTTATCTTGGACTCCAAGCGCAGGCGCTCCGTCAGACGCACATTTTTCGTAGTCAGTGTTAGAACGGGCGCATCATCCGCCGGTAGAGAATCCGATGCGATTACCAGGTGCTTCAGATCGAGTTCAGAGTCTTCGTGCACGGTGGGCAGGGCAGTGCTGAGCGGCCGGGCTGTCACTGAACCGCTAGAATGAGCCGATTCCTTTGGACTCTCCTCATTCTGCTGCACATACTGCTGGAATATCTGCGACTTGAGAAACGGGGTGTAAAAATCCCGCTTGAGCACCTCCACGACCTGGTCTTTTACGCTGTCAAACACTTCCCGGCTATACTGTTTGGCCGAGACCGCCTTCGCGATGGCCGATTTGGATTCGGGAGTAACTAACGTCAATCGTTTGGCCACCCTGTCACCTTTTATGTACACCTTATACATTGTTTTAACCAATGAAGCGATTTCTTTGGTATCCTCAGCTTCCAGAGTCTGCAGGTATTTCCATGCAAAGTAAAACTCAAAGAGGTTCAGATTATTTTCCTGAGTGAGAAATTTCTTGAAGAGCGTAACGCCCTCGGCATCGTCCAGCAGACAGTCCAGGCTCTCTTGCCATTTTGTGTACGCCGGGCTACCACTCTCCGTAAACTCCCCCTTCTCGTCAACACTGCCTTCCGGCTCAAAGCCGAGCGGCGCATCGCTCTCTACCTGTTCGGTGGTGCCCCCTGCTGGCGGCGCGCTCACGGCAGTAGTGGGCGGCAGTTTGGCTGACTTCTGTAACCTGCGGGGAGTGGCGCCACCCGTGGAGCCGCTGCTCTTGTTGGACGCGTGAGATTTGTGGGAACTGGAACTCCTATTTGAGTGTCCGCCGGTGGACTGCAACTCATTCTCCTCGCCCGGCCCCACTGGAGGTCTGGGAGCGTTCTCTGTGAAGTTATTTCCTCCGGAGTTATCTAGGTACTGGTGTATCTCCACACTCATTATGAGCCACGCTCCATCAGAGGTTGATGGAATGCGATGGCCGATCTTCTACAAAACCAAGATCAGAGGCGGGCGGTCAGGCATCAGTCCAGCTGCAGCGCCGTTTGTCAAAAGGTGATAAGCCGAGCCGGCAAGATCACAGGGCAAGCTAGCTAATAATTTATTAGGTGCTATGTAATCTCCCATCTATTACTATCAGTTTCACAACACACACCACGGTAGCCTTTTGATCTTTAGAGAAATTATTTCAAGCATAGGTTGACATAGTCATCGCGTAATCACAAAGTCTGCCTTGATTCCATATAGAGATGGATGAATGGCTTTATAAATACCAAGAAACAAAAAACCCGCATTCAAGAAATTGTGGACCCGGGATCGATAATCCGGCGTTGAATTTCAAAAAGATCAAAGAAGCTGGCATAACACTTCAAAAGTATGGACTGCCATCCGGCCACACTAAGCTTGAATAAAATCCAATTGCATTAAAAAAAATTCATCAGAACCGAGTTCCAGGTATCAATGCCAGTGGAGATTCTGTGACACGATGTCAATAAAGAAATGCCTGGCAGCTAAGAAATAGCGCCGTCTGCCATATTAATATTGAATGCGGCAATAGCTTGGCAGTTCCGTTTCTGGCATTAACAATACAGCCCAATGATATGACATCCGTCTAATGGCCCAGTAAAACAAATCTGACCATAAAAACCCCAGCCAAACTCGGGTAAGCGCCTCCATTATCTGATACTCACAGTAGTTGGCAGCCAGAGGTGCAAGCATTTACGTCTCTATCATAGATTTATTTAGTGGTCTGTGAATGAATTTACGATCCAGGATAAACAGTTGGACTCCAGATCAAATGGTCTTAGCTGTAATTAAAAGGAGGATAGGTATGTGTATGTAACTCGTGACTCGTAGAAATCACCATATCCACTCAATTAGACCGCGTTTAAAGTTTGTAAAAATGGCAACCTATACGTGATCAACAAATTGCTAAAAGAAAGTTAATTTTATTGGTGGTAAATCATTTTTTCTATTATTTACCTGTAGAGGAGCATATACTTTATAGTCAAAAATCAAAATGAGGAGCGTCTTAGGGACCAGCATTCTAAGAGCATTCAGTCTCGGTTCTCAAATGGATTCACTAATAAATTAACTAGTTGAAAACCTTGTGGTTGACAATTAGTTAAACCAACTGAAGAAGGTGCAAGAGTAGTAATACTATGATCGAGTATGCTATTTACCCCTCCACTGCTATGCGTTGACACTCATAGTCACGCTGATCATTAAGTAGCGTAAGCTGACCAGTTGATGAGTAACTCTCTTAGTCTTACTGAATCACTCAGCTTCAACGACCGATGGACTTGGTCAGTGACTAGAGTAGTCACTAGTCAGAGTGTCTCCCACTCTCGGTCTCACTTCCTCGGCCGTACTACTGTGCCCATTCTACTCTCTAGTCTCTTCTCTGTAGTGAGTAGTGTTGATAGTTCCCCACGGTCATCGGTACATACTACATAGTTATAGTACATTAATTAATAATTTATTTTGTGATACTAACTTGGTAACTAATATTTGGAAAGAAATCTTACCCTGTCACTAGTTGAGTAAGTGAGCTAAAAATTAAATACTTAGTTGGGTTGAAGACCAAGTGATTTATCATTGAACTCACTTAGTCACTAGTAGAATCTAGACTAGTCAAGTTGGACTCATGACTGAATGAGTGCTCAGTACTCACAGACCAGAGTCAGAGTCAAGAGTCAGAGTGACAGATGAGATCGTCCTGCAACTCAGCGGTGTTGCACTGGCTTTGGATAGACCGTTTATTTTATTACAGTGTGAAGCGCAAATGCCTACCTCCTGTGAGCTTGAAATGCGGTCGTTCGAATAAACTCGCTTTGTACAGGGCTTCCCGAGTTTGTCCGCCCGCTGGGAATAGAAACGCTGTGAATACTGAACTAATAGTGAACATCAAAGGGCAGCCTGAAATGCCGAAAGTGACCCAGTTCTTTGCGTCACATCCGTAACAAGTACCATTTATTCTGTCCGCAGCGTCAGTGATTCGATATTCAAATGTAAAATCTACAAATAAAAACCCAAAGAACTATGAGCAAATTCCTATTAAAGAAAGATCAATTGAAAATCAGAGCTAATTTATAGTGCCAAACCTAGATTGTGAAACCGGTTGAAATCGTTTGTACGATTATCCAATTCATGCTACGAATTCTATTCCGGTGTGTAGTTTCTGGTATCTTTATCTTATCTTGAACTCGTGTTTGTAATAATTAGGACCAATTGAAGGAGTTCAACCTTAATTTAAACTTAAAGACTCCGCTGTCGATCGAGGACTACGCGTGAATAACATAATCTACCGTGTGACGAATCTGTTCTTCTACTGTTACTGTTACTGTTAGTGCACGGTAGTAAAACTAAAACTGCAACTCACCTGGTCGGCCACCCACAATCACACACTGACTGAGTCAGTCAGTGACTAGTGAGTGACGGACTGTCACTGTCAGGGTGACAGTGACACTGACTCGACTGACAGTGACAGTCCGGGTGAAGTGACTACCGAGTAATGTCGCTCAACTGACTCAATGACTGACTCGGTGAATCAGTGAGTGACAGTGACAGCCTGAACTGAAGCCGTAGCGTAAGCGTAACCGACTCCGTATGCATCTCCATTCTCATTCCATCCGCCAGTCACTTGGTGTCTTTCACTTCAGGTTGACTTTCACTTTGTCTTGTGTAGCTCCATCAGTCCATGATAAACACCCCTTTTTGATGAGTTATCAACCTGACTCACTCAGTAAGTCAGTAAGTATGAGTAACTCTAACTGACTCGAAGTTTTTACTCTGCGGTATCTATTTCCAAGATTTGTTAAGGCTATGCTAATCATCATGATTTGCAGTTTACTAATACTGATAATAGTACTCAGCTCACTCCAAAATGTATGTCTGTAAAGGTAATGTAACTCTGTTACTTACTTACTGTTCGAATGTTAGTCACTAGTGTTACCATTTGTCAGTCACGGAAATGTCACTGGTCACTGATGGTTACTTGCGTCGACCCCTTCTAGTGGTTAATTCACTAAATATCTTTTTATTTCCATTGCAGAAGCATGACATCTCTGGAAAAATTGATATCTGAAGCTCGGATGCTTGGAACTAGATTGCGCGATAATGAAAACTTTGCCGACACCCTCATAAGTCAAGCTTCCTCATTGCAAAACAGACTGGAGTCAATGAAACAGGTTAGAAAATTGCTCTCAACTGGAATTGCAGGGAATACTACTGATGAGATGGGTGACGGGCCGATCGGTATGTAGGCCTTAGCTAGGTTTTGTTACATTGGCCAACTACCTTCTTTGTGCAGATGTTTAGCCTTTAGGAAGAAGCTTGCTAGAGATAGGGAAATAGCTCAATGGTGGGCTCGCAATCCCAATAACCTGGGTTCGGATCGTTGCGAGTTTGAGCTCCTCACTGTAATCCTATCCATTTCAACAAGCCTCAGGCTTAGGAGGTCCATTAAATAGGATGGCAAAGTACCTGAGTGGAACTATCACATCCACTCCTCTATCATCATTTCCGTCAACCTGTTAAGCCGTTAGAATAAGCTTGCTTGAGTATGTCTGTCAGGCACCAATAAGCTCCCCGTCATTTCTTTTCCCTTTTCAGTATGAAGAAGATCTAAATAAACTGAACGACATTCCAAAACGAAAACCGCGACAAAAACTAATCATGGAGATCGCTCAGGAAAGCCGTCAGGTAAGAATCCACTCTACCCGACAGGACGCAGCGTCGGGTATTAACAGTCACTTTAACTCATATTTTCTCATACCAAATGACAGTACACTTGAATGCCAGGACAACTCAGTCAAGCTAGTGCAGTTGTGATCCAAGCACCGCGTGTTAGGGTCCCACTGCTGGCGCAGTTTTGACAGACCTTTAACAAGCCTTTCGATCCAATTTGCAATTCCAGAACTACCCGCTCTTACAGTCTCACAGCATGTTTCTCACTGAGCCAGCCAGTACGTGTGGAATAGGCTTTTGGACGTAATCAGTCTCCATTGCGCCGACTCCTGTTCAGGCTCTGCGGTGTCTCTTGCTATTTTTGCAGGATTCTTTTAAAATTTAATTGAATAAGTCATACCATAGAAGCTACTCTCCCCCAAGTTATATCCTTTCACTGACAGCCATGTGAGCATCGGCAAATAGCTATCTGTGGTTGTATATGTACATTTATCCTGAATTAGTGCACATGCTATCC